>Ga0307379_10000958_pt1 | contig 46591 bp, 56 predicted proteins | sample UN2MG_FD_202237 | JGI IMG/M metagenome (GOLD analysis project Ga0307379, IMG submission 202237) | Soil microbial communities from Risofladan, Vaasa, Finland - UN-2 | ecosystem: Environmental > Terrestrial > Soil > Coastal area > Acid sulfate soil | place: Finland: Risofladan, Vaasa | collected... | reverse complement strand
TAATCGAGCGCGAAACGATATCCCTGGGCGCGAGTTCCATCAGGCTGGGCGCGTAGTCTTCCATGAACCGCCGGCCTTTGTTATTCACCAGATAGGCCCCCTCACCCCGAGCGCCTTCCGTAATCAGAATGTTTGTCCCAAACAGGGTGGTCGGGTGGAATTGGACGAACTCCATGTCCTTCAGGCCGACTCCTGCATGGTATGCCGCCGCCATCCCGCTGCCCGTATTAATGACCGCATTAGTCGAATTTCCGTAGACTCGGCCGTACCCGCCTGTCGCGAAGATCACGGCCTCCGCCTGGAAGGCCTCCAGGCGGCCGGTCACGAGGTTCATCGCGATCACGCCCCTGCAGACCCCATCTTCGATCACCAGCGAGACCACGACCCACTCATTGTAGACCTTCACTCCGCGCTTGACGGCCTGCTCGTACATCGTGTGGAGCATCACATGGCCGGTCTTATCCGCGCAATAGCAGGTCCTCGGATAGCCCGCCCCGCCGAATGGTCGTTGAGCGATCATCCCGTCCTCGAACCGGCTAAACGGGCAGCCCCAATGCTCCAGCTCATAGACCCGAAGCGGGGCTTCCTTGGTCATGATCTCGACGGCGTCCTGATCCGCAAGGTAGTCGCTGCCCTTTACGGTATCGAAGGCGTGTTTCTCCCAGGAGTCGTCGCTGCTCTCCGGGTGATTGGCCAGGGAGGCATTCACCCCGCCCTGCGCCGCGCCCGAATGCGAGCGAACAGGATACACCTGTGAAAGGAGAGCCGTATCAGCCTTCTCCGAAGCCCCGATGGCTGCCCTGAGGCCCGATAGCCCCCCTCCGACTACTATGACTTCGTGATAGATCAATCATTGCTCCAATCGTCGCATGCATATGGGAGTGCGGGAGTCAACCCCCATACGCCCATACTCCCATACCCCCACACTCTATCTCAAATAAAAAAGCGCCTTCCCGCTGAAGAAATAGATCAGCGTATTCGTACCATACACCAAGGTTCCCAGGCCGACAATCCAAAGGACCAGCGAGAAAGTCCTATTCACCCACCGGCCCAGGCCAAGGTCGAAGAAGATCATCCGAACGCCGTTCAAGCCGTGATACAGAGAAACCGCCAGCAATGCGGAATCCACCACCATGAAGAACGGCGAGCTCAGCCGGTGCATGATGTCTGCAAGGCGTATGTGCTCACCGGCAGTCGCATAGTGCAGCACCCAGAAGTGCGTGCCGAGGAACACCAGCAGCACCGCCCCGGTTATGCGCTGCATTAGCCACGCCCAAACTCCAGCGCTATGCAGTTCACCTTTCATCATCAGATGACCCTCGGTTCGGTCAGGCTCGCCCCCAGAATGAACGGCACTGCCACCACTATGCCATAGATCACCAGGGCAGCCGTCACAATCATCAGCGCCCAGAAAACGGGCTTATGGCGTCTGACTCCGATCCCCACATCCAACAGCAGGATTCGGAAGCCGTTGAACGCGTGGAACATCACCGCCGCCAGCAGAACGAGATCGCCGACTATGAACTGCGGCTGCTGGAGGTACTGAAGGATGCGATTGAAGCTTCCGCCGTCCGGGTGCCATATCGCCGACGAGATCACGAATATGTGCATGAACAGGTAGACGACGATGCCGAGCCCCGATATCCGCTGGCCCATATACGCCACCATTCCCAGCCGGTACTTCCCCGGCCAGGTATCCGTATCACGGTTCAGCTTCGAAAACGTTCGGCGTTCGCCCATTTGTGCCTCTTGTAACAAATATAACGCATCCAGAGCATATATGTAAAGGGACGGGTGCGCTTATTTTTTGGCATAAGCTGCAATGCCCTCAGAATACAGGTCTCCTCCGTGGGCATCGTTAATGACTATCACTGGAAAATCCTCGACCTCCAGCCGATGGATCGCCTCCGGGCCGAGGTCTTCATAAGCCACGATCTCCGCCTTCTTGATCCTTCGCGCCAGGAGAGCCCCTGCCCCGCCGGTTGCGCCGAAGTAAACCGCCTTGTACTGCTGCATGGCGTCTCGCACGGCCTGACTCCGAAGGCCCTTCCCAATCATGCCCTTAAGGCCATACGCAATCAGCGCCGGGGCGTATGCATCCATCCGACCGCTGGTTGTCGGCCCGGCCGAGCCGATCACCTTTCCCGGCCTCGCTGGAGTGGGCCCTACGTAATAGATCACCTGGCCTCGCAGATCAACTGGAAGCGTCTGCCCTGCCTGCAGCAGCTCGAAAAGTCTCTTATGCGCCGCATCCCGACCGGTATATATTACTCCACTAATGAGCACCCGGTCGCCGGCATGGAGCTTCTCCACGTCCTGATCGCCGAGCGGAGTCGAAATCCTAATAATATCAGACATGGCAGCGCTCCTCGAGTAGATCAAGCAATTCACCAAGACTACTGATCACCGGCACACCGCTATCAAGAAAATCCTTTGCCTGCGTCGGGCCAGTCGCAACTCCGATAAACCTTACTCCAGCCGCCTGCGCGCTCTTCAGATCAACCAGCGCATCGCCGACATAAACGGTTTCGTCCGGAGTGGCACCTAGCTTCCACATGGCCATCTGGATGCCGTCCGGGTTCGGCTTATGATTCGGCACATCCTCACTTCCGACGATTACATCGAAGAGATGCTCGAGGCCTTCCCTCGTCAGTACTGCCTCGATTCTTCGTCGAAACTTGCTCGTAACGACGCCCGTCTTATAGCCTCTCGACCTGAGGGCCGATACCGTTTCCGGAACTCCGTCGTATACGATGGACCAGGCGACCATCACCTCATCGCCTCGCCGTATGAACCGCTCTCTCAGAGTCTCGAAACAGCCTCCCGAAGCCAGGATCGCAAAGCTATCCGGGAGCGACATCCCCACAGTGGACAAGATCGCCTGCTCATCCGGCACCGGCAGTCCCGAAGACTCGAAGGCATATCGGTAGCATTCCAAAATCCCCTTCGACGAGTCCCCCAGCGTGAAATCGAAATCGAACAGGATCACGCCCATTGCTAGAGTACCGCTTCTTTGTGCCGAGCCGCATGGCACTGGATGGTGACCGCCACAGGCAGGCTCGCGATGTGGCAAGGAAAAGTCTCAACATTCACCGCCAGGGCCGTCGTCCGACCGCCGAGTCCCGCCGGGCCGACTCCGGTGTCATTCACCAACTTCAGCAGGTTCTTTTCAAGCTCTGCATCAGCCGGATTCGGATTATGCTCGCCTATCTTGCGAAGAAGCGCCTTCTTCGACAGTACCGCCGCCTTGTCCATCGTTCCGCCGATGCCGACTCCCACAATGATCGGCGGGCAGGGATTCGACCCCCCAGCCTTCACCAACTCGACGACGAACTTCTTCACGCCCTCCACGCCGTCCGACGGCTTCAGCATACGAACGCCGCTCATGTTCTCACTGCCGCCGCCCTTGGGAGCAATCGTGATCCTGAGATGGTCGCCCAGGACTATCTCGGTGTGTATGACTGCCGGCGTATTGTTGCCCGTGTTCTTGCGCTCGAGTGGATGGCCGACTATGGACTTCCGCAGGTAGCCTTCCGAGTAGCCCTTGGCGACTCCGGCATTGATGGCATCTTGAAGTAGCCCGCCGCTGATGTGCACGTCCTGGCCCAGTTCCACAAACACGACGGCGAAACCGGTGTCCTGGCACATGGGGACTTGCTCGGCCCGAGCGATCTCCGCGTTCTCGACCAACTGCCCGAAGATCTCCCTGCCGATCGGGGACTCCTCGTTCTCAGCGCCCTCTTTCAGCGCCTTATAAACGTCATCGCCCAAGTCGTAGTTCGCCTCCATGCAAAGCCGAGCCACGGCCTCGGTAATCTGGTCTGCCGATATCTCTCTCAACAACTCTCCTCACGAATTACGGATCATTCATCACGCATCATCACAAGGCATGCTTCAGCACCACTATCTCCCTTGCGTCCGGAAGCTGCTCTTTCGCGACCTCATACTCCGATGAGTCCAGCCGGCGAACGTCCTCCTTCCCCGCGAGGAAGTCATCCACGGGCGCTATCGGGAATGCGCACTTATCGGTAAGGTAGTGCATCGGGATGACGACCTTCGGCTTCAACTGATCCACCACCCGGGATGCCGTCTTGGCATCAATGGTGTAGTATCCGCCCACCGGGATCAATAGCACATCCACCTGGCCGATCTGATCCACCTGATCCGGTGTCAGCATTTCCCCCAAATCGCCAAGATGGCATACGTGAATCCGATCAATATTCATATTGAAGATGACATCCCGCCCCCGCAGAGAGCCTCCCTCGGGGTCATGGAATGCCTCGATCCCCTTGAATTCGATCCCGTGGACCGTCGTCTTGCCCGCCTTCGATATTACGCTGAAATGGTTCGGCAGCCCTTCGACGTAGTTGTGATCGGCATGGTCGTGAGAGACCGTCACAATATCCGGCGATATTCTGATAGGGCCGTAAGTAATCCCTCCTCCGAACGCGTCCGGCTGATATGGATCGGTGATGATCTTCGTCCCATTTCCCGAAATGATGAGAAAACTGGAATGCCCAAGCCATTGGATTACCATTCCGTAACCCTCCTATCCGCGATTATGTATGGGAGTGTGGGAGTTTGGAAGCTTGGGAGTTGCCTCCATACGCCCACACATCCAGTTCACTGGACTTGCTTCAGTGTCTCTCTAAGCACGTTTGACGAGTTGATGAGTGCTGCTTCCTCTTCGCCTGTGAGAGTAATGTTTATCAGCTTCTCGACCCCGTCCCGGCTGACGACCGTTGGCACGCTGAAGCAGACGCCGCTTATCCCCTTATACCCATCCATCAAAGAGGAAACAGGGAGAATGGCCTTCTTGTCCAGAATGATCGCATCTACAACTGACCTGATGGCGAGCCCGACGGCATAGCCTGCGCCGCCCTTCAGGCGAATGACCTCCGCCCCGCTCTTCTTGGTGAAGTCGAATATGCCGCGCACCTTCTCCTCATCGTAGTTCGCGAAGCTCTGCAGAGGCACGCCGTTTATGGTGGCGCTGCTCCAGATGGGAACCATGCTGTCGCCATGCTCGCCGAGAATCAGGGCATCCACATCTGTCGGGTCAACTTCGAAATACTCTGCCAGCAGCGATCGGAAACGAGTCGTATCGAGGACTGTGCCAAGTCCGATGACTCTCTTCGCCGGAAGGCCCAGAGCCTCGACCGCCAGGTGGGTCAGGATATCCACCGGATTGGAGACCACCAGCACGATCGCATTGGCCGCCAGCTTGACCTTCTTCAACTCGCCAAGGATTCCCCGGAACAGGACCACATTCCGATTGATCAGGTCCAGCCGGCTCTCGTCAGGCTTCCTTCTCAGCCCCGCCGTGATAATCACAATATCCGAGCCTGCGACGGCCTCATATCCGCCCGCATAGATCTTCTGCGAGCCGGCGATTGATGCCCCGTGCCGCAGATCGAGGGCCTCACCCTGGGCGAGTTCCTCCGCGACGTCAACTATCGCTATCTCCTTTGCGAGGCCGCCCAACTGCAAAGCATACGCAGCGTTCGATCCTACTCGACCGCCGCCTCCGATGATACTGATTTTCATACTGTCCCTCCCTAATTGCAACGAATGTCACAAATTATGCAAAGGTATTATAGCCTTCGCCAATCCACTTGTCAAACCAACCAATCACTCATCACTCCTCACCCCTCACTCGCCTATCATACCCATCAGCCGGTCTACGTCAACATACCGGCTTACCAACCGCTCGGTCGCATAGATCTTGCTCTTGTCCCCGGGCCTGATCTTCACGATGAGTGCGCTTATCTTCGTAGCCGCCTTAAAGGTATCATCATTGACGCTGAGGACGGGTATCTGCGTTCGACTGATGAGGTGCAGGATTTTCTTATGAGGCATCACGCCCCCTGTCAGCACGATCCCGGAAACACATGATTCGCGTCCCATGCCCACCAGGCACGAGCTCATCGCCGCCAGGATCAGGTCCTCCCTCGTGCCGGGAGTGATCAACAGCGTGCCCTTGCCAAAGTAGCTGAGAGCCTCGTGAGGCGGCATGGCGCCGATGACTATCCGGGTCACAGGGTTCTTCAAGCCCTTCTCGCCGCTGAGCAGTTGGCCGCCCGTTTCCTCCAGAAGCTGCTCGAACGCCGGGCTGGAAAGAACAGGGTTATATGGCATCACGCCCAGAACCTCCAGGCCTTTCCTGTTCAGCCCCTTGCGGACTATCGGCTCGATCTTCTCGTATTTCTCTGGATCAATCTTGTTCACGATCACGCCAAGGATTTCGACCCCGGCCGCGTCGAATAGCGCCTTGTTCAGCATCACTTCATCAATCGGGCGTCCTATTCCACCGGCGCAAACAATTACCACTTTCGCCCCAAGGAGCTTCGCAACGTCGGCATTCGACATATCGAATACCGAGCCCACGCCTGCATGACCTGTGCCCTCGATAAGCGTGAAGTCTTTGCCCTTGGAAGCCGTCTCGTATGCGCTCGTGATCTGGGCGATCAGCTCGTCGCGATTCGGGTCATTGATGTAGGCCTCGGTGAAGCCTCGGGGGATCGCAACCGGCGACATGTCCGGCAAGTCGCAGTTGATGCCGTATGTCTCCTTGATAAGGATCGCATCTTCGTCAATCTTGTGGCCTTCAACTTCCACATAATGCTGGCCGACGGGCTTGATGTATCCCACGTTCCCGGTGCGCCTGAGCATGGCGGCAATAAGGCCGATGGATGCGATGGTCTTCCCGTCGTTCTGTCTGGTGGCAGCAACATAGACTTTCATGCCAAACTCCTGAGACTGGTTTGTCACATTATACACAAAAGTCAGGCTGCTTGCATGCTGCTCTGCGAGTTTTCCTTCGCTGATGATATTGGTTGACAAAAATCCGCTAGTGGTGTAACGTGATAATAGATTGGTAGTATGCTTTACTGGGAAACCCAACATCCACGAAGGTGAACCGAGATGCTTACTCGAACACTGCTTGCCGTAATCCTCGTTTTGTGCACGTCATTTGCCTTCGCGGTCCCCTTTGGCGACTTGAATTTCGAGAGTGCCGCAGTCCCGGACCCCGGCCCCTATTTTGACTCCCTGGAATGGGCCTCGGTTGCTCCCAGATGGTCTCACAGCTCGGGAGACGATACGGGATGGGTATACTACTACCACCCCCATCTAGGCTGCTCACAGTGGTTCATGCTTGTAGATCAGTACAACCACTATGGTTACAGCCCGCTTTCGGGAAACTACTCACTGGCGCTTCAGAGCGGCGGTCTGTACAGCGGCGATACCCATCCCTGGGTGAACGCCTTCATCTCAATTTCGGGATACTTCCCCTACTCGGCCAGCCAAATTCGCTTGAAGGCGACTGGGAACTTCGGCGTCTATGTGAATAACACTCGGATCTCCATGTTTGGCGGTGGATCGAGCTACTATGCTGACGTTTCTGCCTATCGTGGAAAAAACGCAACAGTGAGGATCCAGAACGAAGATGTCTATGACGAGGAGTGGTATCTGCATACGCCGGTACTCGTTGACGATATACAGGTGCCCCTTGTGCCCGAGCCGTCCGGCTGCCTGATTCTCGCCATGAGCCTGATCGGATCAGGCCTCCTGATTAGGCGGAAGCGGGCTTAGCGGATCTTCCGAATGGTGATTGTTTCCCCGTAGTCGCTGCGGAGCACGGTCTCTCGCAGTGGAAGTATGGCGAGAACCTCATCGCATTTTTCCATGAAACCCGATATTTCGCTGGGTAGGAGGGTATTCTCTGACAGTGGAGTATTAGTCTGTAAGCGGATGAGCGTAAGGAAATATCCCTGGATACTGCTTTTTCTCGCGCTGGCATGCTGGATCTCCGGCTGCGGTGGTGGCGGCGGGTCCTCCAATCCTATCGAGCCGTCGGACAACGACTATATCCTCTCCGTGCTCGTTCAGGGCAATGTGGTTCGCTGGACCGAGCCCATCCCGGTGTATCTGAATACCGTGAACGTTCCTGCCGATTGGAAACAGGCAGACGTCACCTTCTTTCAGCAGGCCGCAACTCAGTGGGCGGATGCGTCCGGCGGGAAGCTCAGCTTTGTCTACATCACTTCGCCGGTCAATCCCTGCGTATCCGTAAGATGGGTGAAAGACCATCCGATGGGAGAAGACCCGCCGACCATCGGGGCCACGAGGCTCACCTTTGCCATCATTCAGAACACGCAGTATGTTCAGGGCGTTACGATGGAACTCGCGGTAGACGGTGCGACCGGCCAGCCGCTCTCCGATAACATAATGAGACTGCTGTGCCTGCACGAACTCGGGCATGGGATCGGCATCTGGGGCCACAGCGACGATCCGAACGACATAATGTACCCATCCCTCGGCGGCCAAACCGGCCTCTCAGCGCGGGATATCGCCACCATCAACCGCCTCTACGACCTCCCTGCGGACATATACCAGATGCCCGCCTCCAAGCGAGGTATCACCCCCGAGCGCATCATCACCATCACGATGCCGTAGGATTCGTTTGTTCATTGTCCTCCCCGAAAATACCCCTAAAGTTACCTGCTTTCCGTGTCGAGAAGTAATGCGGAGGTAAGGATGATCGGTAGTTTATTCACCTCAGCCGCAGGGATGCGCACGCTGCTCGAACAACAGGATGTCATAGCAAATAACCTGGCGAACGCAAGCACCCCCGGCTTCAAGCGCTCATCCGCCGGCTTCCTCGCGTTAGTCAACCAGGCTCAGACCATCACCAACCCGACGACCCCCGCCCCACCGAGCGTCCGCTCAGTGGTTCCCACACTGATCGTTCACACGGATGTACGGCCGGGAACCATGACGGACACCAAAGACCCGACTGACCTCGCCATTGACGGCGAAGGCTCGTTCGTCGTGAGCACGCCAGGCGGAGAAAGGCTCACCCGGAGCGGGAGCTTCACCCTCAATGATACCGGACAACTCGTCACCAGAGAAGGCTATCCGGTCCTCGGCGAAGGCGGACCGATTCAGGTCTCGGGGACGAACTGGACGGTTGATACCAGCGGGAACGTCAGCGTAGACAAGACTATCGTCGGCAAGCTGCGGATCGAGGGATCGCAGCAGCCGGGCCGGATCATTCAGGGAAGTCTCGAGGACTCGAACGTCAACGTGGTCCAGGAGATGGTCTCCATGATCACCGGGCTTCGGGCATACGAGGCCAACCAGAAGGCAGTTCAGGCGATAGACCAGACACTCGACAAGGCCATCAATCAGATGGGACGTACGGCATAATTTCAGATTTCAAATTGCAGATTGCAGATTGAAGGGATTCGGAGGTAAGCAATGATAAGAGCATTATGGACGGCGGCCACCGGAATGGCCGCACAGCAGATGAACATTGATGTTATCTCGAACAACCTGGCGAACGTGAATACCACCGGGTTCAAGAAGAGCCGAGTGGACTTCCAGGACCTGCTTTACCAGACCATGAGGCCGGCAGGAATCACTGAGGCACAGGGATCTCAGGTGCCGACCGGAATTCAAGTGGGACTTGGAACTCGTCCCGCAGCGGTGACAAAGATCTTCACCCAGGGCGATTTCCAGCAGACCAATAATCCGATGGACCTCGTCATTCAGGCCGATGGATTCTTCCAGATACTCCTCCCCGATGGGACGACCGCATATACCCGCGACGGCACGTTCAAGCTGGACGCCCAGGGCCGAATGGTCACATCCGACGGATTCGCCCTTCAGCCGGAGATCACGATCCCCGCTGAGGCGACCAGCATATCGGTTGGTTCGGACGGCACGGTATCCGTGACTCTCCCAGGGCAGACGCAGCCGCAGGAGCTTGGGCAGATCCAGATCGCCAAGTTCCTGAATCCATCGGGCCTGAGCAATTGGGGGCGCAACCTCCTGACCGCCACTGCGGCATCCGGCGACGCCATTGTAGACACCCCCGGCCTGAATGGCCTGGGCACGCTCCAGAACGGTTTTGTGGAGATGTCGAACATCAAGGTCATTGAGGAGATGGTCAACATGATCGTCGCCCAGCGGGCTTATGAAGTCAACTCGAAGGCTATACAAACAGCCGATGAAATGCTAAACATCGCGAATAACCTTAGACGCTAATGTTGAACAGAGCTATACAAATCGTGATTCTGATAGCGCTGTCTGCGAGCGCTTTGGCTGCTAACCGAGTCAGCGTGATGGTAAAGCCGTCCGCCGAGGTTTCCGCGCCGAACGTTGTACTAAGCGATATCGCCGGTACGAGTGACAAACTTGGATCGGTTGCGATCTGCTCCTCGCCATTGCCCGGGAAGTCTCGGCAGCTTACTCGCGATCAGATAGTCATCGCCCTGAAAAGGGCTGGCGTGTACGAGACGATCGAACTTCTATGCCCGGACCGGATCAGCGTAGTGCGGACGGCGTCCACCGTTTCGCCCGAAGCTCTCCTCGAAACCGCGCGGCAGTTCATCCAGTCATCGAACGACCTCACCGGGACGGTTTCGGTAGAGCCGGTCAGGGCCATTGCTCCGCAGATCGTCCCCTCGGGCAAGCTGGAGATGCGAGTGAAAGCCGGCATCAGGGCCATCCGCAAGGGGCAGAACAACCTGCCGATCGAGATGCTGGTAGACGGCCGAATATATCGGATGATCAGCGTCCCGGTGCTGGTCAAGGTCCTCGCGATCGTCCCAGTCGCCACCAAAGCGATCACCCGCACGGAGGAGATCAGCTCGGCCAACTATTCGCTCCAGGAGCGTGACATCACTACCATGCCCGCCGACATAATCATCGGCGAGCCCGAGTCAGGATGGACTGCCGTAGTCCCGATCCCCGAGGGATCCGTTCTTCGCCGAAGCTGGGTATCCGACCCGCCGGCTATCCGCTCGGGCGACGTAGTCTCGGTGGTCGTGACCAACGGCACAGTGAGGATTTCCGACAAGGGCACGGCAGTCCAGGAAGGACGCCCCGGCGACCTCGTCAAGGTTCGGATGCTTGGTGACGCCCGGGAGATTCGCGGAACGGTTGCCGGCCCGGGAGTCGTGCAAATAACCATGGGGAGGAAGTAATCATGACCCGCATTCCAATCATCACAGCACTCATCATTCTCATCGGCAGCTCCGTTTCGGCGGAGTCGCTCTGGCCGCCGGTCTGCAGGCCCATGTTCACGGACCTCAGGCCCAGCCAGGTCGGCGATCTGGTCACCGTGCTCATAATCGAGCAATCGGCATCATCCCAATCGGCCACCAGCGATTTCGATAAGTCGCTCGATCATAGCAATGGAGCAGGCATGGGCCCGTTCCTCAAGCTGATCCCTGAACTCGGTTATAATTCCGGGCAAAGCAGCGCGATGTCCGGCAAAACAACGATCTCGAACAAGTTCGTCACAACGCTCACAGCGCGGGTGACGAGGGTGCTCCCGAACGGCAGCCTGGAAATCGCCGCCGAGCGCTCGATCGATCTGAATGGCGAGAAGCAGGGAATCGTCCTCACGGGCCTCGTGCGGCCGCAGGACATCAGCCCGAACAATACGGTGCTGTCCACCAGCATCGCCGACGCCAAGATTGATACCATCGGCAAGGGCCCGGTCGGTGATCGGCAGCGGGAAGGTCTCATCAGCAAGCTGCTCAAGTTTTTGTTCTAATCGGAGGCAATCATGCGCAAGGCTATTCTATTAACACTGATACTTTCATCCACTCTGCTCGCGCAGGCTTCGACAAGCTCAGCCCAGGGGGAGCCGATCGTCCAGGTGAAGAACATCGCCCGGATCGAGGGCGCTCGCAGCAACCAGATCTACGGCTACGGGCTGGTAGTCGGCCTGGATGGCACCGGCGACACCCAGCAGACCCTTTTCACCGTGCAGTCGGTCGTGAACATGCTTCAGCGATTCGGGGTCTCGGTCGAACAAAGCAAGGTGAAGGTGAAGAACGTGGCCGCCGTCATGGTGACCGCCGATTTGCCTCCATTCGTGCGGCCCGGCAGCAAGATAGATGTCGTCGTCTCATCGCTGGGTGACTGCCGCAGTCTCCAGGGAGGCACTCTCCTCCAGACTCCCCTTCAGGGGGCGAATGGCGGGGTGTATGCGGTCGCTCAGGGCAGCGTCTCCGTGGGAGGCTTTCTGGCAACCGGCGACGGCACCAAGGTTTCCAAGAACCATACCACCGTGGGCCGAGTGCCCGGCGGAGCGATCATCGAGCAGGGAGTTCCGACAACTCTCACTGATGGCAATTCGGTCAACGTGCTCCTGAACAATCCCGACTACACGACCGCCGTGAGGATTGTCCAGGCCGTTGACGGCAAGCTGGGCGCAGGATCTGCAACCGCCCTAGATGCCGCGACCGTCCAAGTCAATGCTTCGGGCAAGGATGCGATCGCCCTCATCGCCGATATTGGCGAGCTTTCGGTCGAGGAATCCACCGTCGCCAAGGTCGTAATCAATGAGCGGACCGGCACCGTCATCATCGGCAGCGGAGTGAGGCTCTCCCCGGTGGCGATTTCCCATGGCAACCTGAGCATCGAAATCACGCAGGAGAAGCAGGTGTCCCAGCCGGCCCCTCTGTCTAAGAAGGGCGATACGGCGGTCGTGACTCAGACGACCGTTGATGCGACTGAGGATCGGGGCCGCCTGATAAACGTCCAGCCCGGCAATACCCTGGAGGAACTCGTACGGGCGATGAACGAGCTTAAGGTCACGCCTCGGGACATCGTTTCGATCCTTCAGGCGCTGAAGCAAGCCGGCGCTCTCCATGCGGAGCTCCAAATTATATAGGAATGATCCTTGATTCGTGATTCGTGAGGAAGCCAGAATGAGAATCGAAGGCATACAGTTCAATAAACCGGCTCAACCGGAGACCGAGGATCAGAAGCTCCGCGAAGCCTGCAAAGATTTCGAGTCAGTGTTCGTGAGGCAGTTGCTGTCCGAGATGAGGGCCACAGTCCCGAAATCCGACCTGCTCGGATCGCGAGAGCAAGAAATCTATCAGGACATGCTGGACACGGAAATGTCGAAGGACATAGGCCGAGCCGGCACGCTGAAGCTCGGCGACCTGCTCTACGACCAGTTACGAACAACGAGTCATGAGTAACAAGTAACAAGTAATGTGTAACCGGATCTGCCTTACGGATTACTCCTTACTCCTTAGAAAGAAAGCGCTAAAGTTCCCGCGAAAAGCGTCGAGAAGTACTTGGGGAAACCCTAAGTTTTTCAGGCGCTCCGTGGCTAGGAAGGTGCTAAGATGCATATTTCTAACGCACAAATACAAAAAGCACTTGAGCTGAGTCTCCATCGGGTGCACGTCGTTCGTCCTCCAGGAAGTCCCGACTGTCGGGGCGCGTCGCAGCCCGACAGGCTGACTCTCTCCAGAAAGGCAACGGAAGTGCAGCAGATCAAACAAGCATTGGCCACAATGCCAAGTACAAGGGAAGGCGTCGTCCGTAATCTGAGCAGGAAGCTTCAGTCCGGCGACTACAAAGTCAACGAACAGGAGCTGGCGGACAAGATGCTCGATGCCGCCAGACTGGGCAGGAGCACTATCTAGGAGACGATCATGGACAGGAAGAGCGTTAAAACCGAGTTGACTTCAATAGCCCAATCCCGATTGGCATACTACCAGGAGTTGGTCTCCCTTGCGGAAGCCCAGCGGGAGCTTCTCGTAGGCGGCAGGCACTCGGAGCTTGCCGATAACCTGAAGGCCCATGACCCGATCCTCATTGAGATCGGCCGTCTCGATAAGCGTGAGGAAGCCCTCGCGAGCCTCCTCACCGACACAGAATCAGACTCTGATTACCGACAGCTTATACAGACTACCGCCAAGACCGCGGCTCGTCTGGCCGAACTGACCAGGACCAACGCGGAACTCCTGGAGAACGCCAGGGAGTTCGTCGCCTTCTCCATCGGGGTCATCGTCAAATCGGTAAACGAATCCTGTGCGATCGGCGACTCTGTCACCGACTCCAATGGAGCGCTCCTGCTGGATAAGAAGGTATAACCCGTGTCCTTTTCTGGATTAGACATTGCCCTAAGTGCACTGAGAGCCCAGCAGCTGGCCATGAATGTGACCGGCAACAACATCGCGAATGCGGCCACCGAAGGCTATCATCGCCGGGAGGCGGTCCTCGTTCCTTCGAGCGCCGTTCGGAACACCGGAACTATCCTCGGCAATCCTCAGATCGGCACCGGAGTGCTCGTTCAGACCATCAGGCGCGTTCAAAACACCTATATCGAGAACCAGATTAGACTTCAGAACCAGGAACTCGGCATGTGGGACTACCGGAATGAGTCCCTGAAGCAGATCGAAGCCGTGCTTGGAGAGCCTGGCGATCTCGGGCTTTCCGCTACACTCGACAAGTTCTGGAACTCCTGGGAAGAGCTGGCCTCCACGCCGGATAGTCTGACGGCAAAAATATCAGTCGTTCAGGCCGGGACGAGTGTCTGTGACCGCATAAAAAGCCTTTACAATAACTTCCGCCAGCTTCAGGCCAGAGTGGATATCGCACTGGTGGATAATGCCGGGGAGATCAACCGGCTGGCGCACGAGATCGCGAATATCAATAAGGAGATCACCGCGGGTTCGGATAGCGTCTCCCAGCCGAACGACATGCTCGACAGGCGAGAGCAGCTCATAGGCCAGCTTTCCAAGCTTGTTCCAATTCAGGTCAGCGGCTCCGGGGGACTGAGCTTAATGGTCAGCGTTTCGGGCAAGAACCTCATCCAGGGCGGACACGTCACTGAGGTGGCCCTGGGGAATTCACCGACCGGATGGACGGGCCTCGTCTGGACCGACGATGGCACCGATTTCGTGGCGAACGGCGGCCAAGTCAAGGCACAGATCACCATACGGGATGACATCCTGGGCGGCCATATCGCCGATCTCGACTCCATTGCCCAGACGATTATCAGCCGGGTGAATGAGCTGCATACAACGGGCACTCTGCTGGACGGAACTGCATGCGGGAGCTTCTTCACTCCCGGTGGGGATGCCTCCAACATCTCTATTGAGGCTTCCCTGGTAAACTCCCGGGGGGCAGGAGTCGGAGTCGGCATAACTGGGACCGAGGGAGATAACTCTCTAGCCCTGGCGATGTCCGATGTCCGCGGTGACATTCTGATCAACGGACAGACTATCGGTGGAGCTTACGCCGGCCTGGTCGCGACTATCGGCACCCAGGCACGGGAAGCAATCGCCCAAACCGGGGTTCACAACCTTTCCGTCCAACAGCTCGAGACACAGAGAGAGTCGGTATCCGGCGTATCCATAGACGAGGAAATGGTAAACATGGTCAAGTTTCAGCAGGCGTACAATGCCGCTGCCAGGATAATGTTGGTTCTCGATAGTATGCTGGACACCTTGATCAACAAGACGGGGGTAGGCTAAATGCGCGTCACGCTCGGCATGTTGACTAATAGCATACGGTCAAGTCTGCTATCGAGCGCTGAGAACCTGATGAGGAGTCAGCAGATCGCGTCCAGCGGCAAGCGGATCAGCAAGCCTTCGGACGATGTGGTTGGCACCGGCAGGTCTCTCAGTATGCGGTCTGCTCTCGCCTCGATAGATCAGTATGACAGAAATAGCAGCGTAGCCAGATCGGAGCTGAGTATCGCGAGTTCTGCATTGGATGCGCTGGTATCGGTAGTGCAGGAACTCCGTGAACCGGCCATGAGGGCAGCCAACTCGTCCTTGACTCCTGAGGCCAGAGCGACTTGGGGCACGAAGCTTGATGGGCTCATGACCCGGGCTGAGGCGATTGCTAATACTCAGAATGCAGGCAGGTACATCTTCGCCGGCAGCAAGAGCGACAGCGCTCCGATGACCTGGACTGCCGACCATTCGGTGCACACGTATGTCGGCGACAACAGCCCTCTCTCCATAAGGATTGGGCCGGGAGCCAACGTATGCGTGGGTGTCTCGGGCGAGGCGCTTCTGAATATGGGCGGCGCTTCCGTCCCCGGCGTTCCGGATCTCTTTGAGACGATCTACAACCTGAAGCAGGATGTGCTCGCCGGTGACGTGACGGCGTGCTCGAACCAGCTCAAAGACATTGACAAGCATCTGGAGAATGTCAGCTCATGGAACTCGCAGATCGGGGCTCGCCTCAATCAGCTCGATTCCAATACCAGCGCTCTCCTGGATTCAAAGACCAGCCTCAGCGAGCTGCTATCACAGGTGGAGGATGCGGACCTGGTGGATGCGGTGGTTCAACTACAGACTCGTCAAAACATTTACCAGTCGGCAATTGCCACGGCCAATCAGATTCTCGGGATGTCCCTGGCAAATATATGGAACAACGGTTAAGAAGGGAGTTCAGCCATGCAGATAGAGACTACAAGATTCGGTGTTATCGAAATCGCCGAAGACTCGATACTCAGCATGCCTGACGGAATGCTCGGGCTAAACGGATTCAGGCGGTATGTGCTGCTCGAAGACAGGTCAAACACGCCCTTCAAGTGGCTGCAGTCCGTGGAGAATCCGGCGATGGCCTTCATCGTCATCAATCCGGTAGTCGTCTTCCCGGACTACGACATAGACCTGACTGACGAGCAGGCCGATTCTCTGGACCTCAAGGATGAGTCGGAGGCCATAGTCCTTACCACTGTGACCGCCGCCAGAGAAGACGGCAGCGTGACGACGAATCTGCTGGGGCCCATAGTCATCAACTCGCGAACCCTTCAGGCCAGGCAGATAATACTGCAGGATGACCGATATTGCACCAAACATGCGATAGCGGAGAAGCCGTTCGTCGAACAGGATTCTGTCGCAGCTCGGGCAGCCTGAGCCGCGATGAGATAAGACCAAAGCATTGCGAAAGGAGCGTTGATGCTTTATGTACCGTTTTGGTGAGGTCCGCCTCTGAGGAGAACGCCTCACCCGCAGATGTCCGACTCGGGCATAGATAGCGCCGGCGCCCGAGCCGGCTAAGTTGAGCCGGCGCGAAAATACAAGGGGCAGGAAGCCCCGGAGCCGATCTATCGGCTCAACCGATTCAAGGAGGAAAAAACACTATGTCACTGCGTATCAACCTAAACGCAGCCGCGCTTAATGCGCACAGACAGTTGCAGAACACGGACAGAGCCCTGGCAGCGTCAATCGAGAAGTTGTCTTCGGGCTTTCGGATCAACAGGGCGGCGGACGACCCCGCAGGCCTCGCGATTTCCGAGAACCTGCGCGCTCAGGTATCAGGTTTGGGTCAGGCGATATCGAACTCCAGCGATGCGGTTAACTTGATAAGAACCGCTGAGGGAGCACTCGCTGAGATCCACAACCTGCTTCGCACCATGCGAAACCTGGCACTGCACGCCGCAAACGTCGGCGCGAATGACGATACTGCTATTGCAGCCGACCAGGCGCAGATAGACTCTGCGGTTACGGCTCTCGACAGGATCGCGACGAACACTCAGTTCGGCACTAAGGTTCTGTTGAACGGCGATGGCTTGGGTGGCCCTCTCAGTCTGATATTCCAGATCGGCGCGAACTCCGGCCAGACCACGACAGTTACGATTGACGGCGTGTCATCCACAGTCCTTGGCGTTGACACTATTGATGTGGCGGCCGCACCAGACTTAGCGATCGATGCTGTTGACATTGCGATCAGCACGGTTTCGACGATGAGAGCCAGCCTGGGTGCAACCCAGCAGGACCTCGAGTCGAACATAGCTTCGCTGTCGGTAGCCAAGGAGAATATCGCAGCGTCTGAGAGTTCTATTCGTGACGCCGACATGGCTTTGGAGATGGTTCAGTTTACTCGGAGCCAGATCCTGCTCCAGGCCGGCACTGCGATGTTGACTCAGGCCAATGCCGCGCCGCAGGCGCTTCTCAGCTTGCTCCGGTAGTTCTAGAGCACTGAGTGACCCTGGTGGCCGTCGTTCGCGGCGGCCACCAAACCCATAGGTTCTAGGTGTTTGGTTTTGGGTGTTAGGGATCCGGATTACGAATCACGGATCACGCATTACGCATAGGAGGATTCTTATGCCCGGTACATCATCCATAAGCGGCATCATATCAGGACTGGACACGCAGAGCATTATCAGCCAGTTGATGGAGCTCGCGCGAGGGCCAGTCACCCGAATGGAGACTAGGAAGACCTCTCTTAGCAACCAGATCACTGCCTGGCAGGATGCCAATACCCGCATACTGGCGCTGAAGACGAAGGCTGGGGCCCTTGCGACCGCGTCAACCTTCGATGCCAAGACCGCCACTTCCAGCGACGAGTCCATTGTCACAGGCACGGCCACATATTCCGCACAGGCTGGAAGTTACTACCTCACAGTGAATTCACTTGCCAGAGCCCACCAGCTCAAGACCGAGGGCTATGCTAATACCACCAGCACGGTTGGAACAGGCACCATCAGCATAGCGGTCGGGTCGGGGGCGGCAAAAGACATAGTCATTGATGATACGAACAACTCCCTCATCGGTGTGCGAGACGCCATAAACCGGTCGGGAGCAGGAGTAACGGCAACCATCATTAACGATGGCTCGGCAGGCAATCCGTATCGCCTTATCATCACCAGCGATACCAGCGGGGTCGCAGGCCGGCTTACCATCACGACCTCCCCCACCCTGTTCGGCGGAGTGGCGCCGACAACTCTCCAAACCGGCGAAGATGCCTCTATCACCTTGGGGGCCGGCGCCGATGCCATCACCGTATCTAAAGGTTCAAACCAGATCACCGACCTTGTCCCCGGCGTTACCCTGGACCTTCAGAGAGCTGATGCAGGCAAGGTCATAACCATCACCATTGGAAACGACTCTGCATCCATAAAGCAGGCAATCAAGGACTTCGTGGAGCAGTATAACAATCTCATTGGCTTCATCAATGAGCAGTTCAAGTACGATACTAAGACCAATATAGGCGGGACCCTGTTCGGCAATCCGACGCTCAGGCTGATCCAGTCGGAGCTGACCGGGAGAGTATTCAACACCGTCACCGGTCTAAACCAGTCCATAGTCGTCCTGTCGCAGATCGGGATCACCTCGACCACTGGCAATAAGCTCTCCCTTAACGAGGCGGATCTCGATTCGGCGCTGGCTTCCAGCCTCAGCCAGGTCAAGGGACTCTTTGCCGCCGTGGGAGAGGCAACCAGCTCGAATGTCGCCTACGTGGCATCCACCATCAACACCAAGGCTTCGGGTGAAGCCGGCTATGCGATTGAGATAACCGCGGTCGCATCGCAGGCAAGGGTAACTTCCGGAGTCGCCCAGACCGACGTCCTGGCCCAGGACGAGCAGCTCACCATCAACGGCAAGGTGATTCAGCTCACGGCAGGCATGACGGGAGATCAGGTGCTCCAGGCCATCAACGCAATGAGCAGCCAGACGGGGGTCCTGGCCTTGCGGACGGATATCAATGGCCAGGGAACGGGCGATTATCTGAGCCTGACGAGGATCGCTTACGGTTCGGCAAGGACAATCACCGCTATTTCAAGCGTCTCGAGCGCTCTCGGGAATACCTCGGGACTTGGAAATGTCACGGTCACTCAGGCCAGTCCGACCGGCGAATCGGGCAGCGGCACGGGCGCCGCCGGCACCGACGTGGCAGGCACAATCAACGGAGAAGCGGCGACCGGCAGCGGGCAAGTACTCACCGGCAACGAAGGCAACGAGAATACCGACGGTCTCGCACTCCTGGTCACCGCCGAAACTCCGGGAAGCTACGGCACAATCGCGTACTCCAAAGGTCTTGCAGCCAGCCTCTCGGAATACCTTGGATCCATCTCCGAGCCGGTGACGGGAACAATCGTGGGCACTGAGGATTCGCTAAACTCGCAGATAAAGTACATCAACGATGACATCGCAAGCATGAACGCCAGACTCGCAGTAAAGGAAGAGCAGCTTTACAGACAGTTCGCAGCTATGGAGAGCGCACTGTCGAAGTTGCAGTCCCAGGGGTCGTATCTGACGAGTCAGATCGAGCAGCTTTCTAATAACTGGAAGAAATAAAGCTAGGAGTGAAGTAAGGGCAGGAAGCCATGTCAATCGCAAACCCCTATTCGCAGTATGTGGAGACTCAATTCAGGACGGCGACTCCCGGCAAGCTGATCGTCATGGCGTATGACGGCGCCATCCGCTTCACAAAGGTCGCCGCCGAAAAGATGCAGGAACGCAAGCTCGATGAACAGAGCGCCAACATAATCAAGGCTCAGGGCATCATCCTCGAATTGATATCCAGCCTGGATTTCAATGCGGATACGAGGCTGGCGGAGAATCTGGAAGGCCTGTACTCCTATGTGTTCGACCAGCTCACCCATGCCAATTTGCGGGACGATCCGGCGGCCCTGGAGGAGACTATCAGCATTCTCACGGATATGCGTACTGTATGGGCCAACGCCGAGCTTATGGTCCGCTCCGGCCAAACCTCCTCGGAGGCGAAAGCAGCATGAGCACACAAAGCCTTCGGGAACAAGCCGCATATGCCGCCGCCAAGTATGACAGCCTCTTGCGCCGCATGGACGAGATCACCGACCTAATGATTGCGGCTCTCGCGGCATGTGACACCGATTCCGCACTGAAGCTGCTGGATGCACGGTCGGAAGTCTGCGAGGAGATATCGGCCTGCAGCCAGTCGCTCGATTCCCTCATGAATCGGCTCGAATCCAGAGACTCCGGCCTGGAAACCCTTCTCCAGCAGGTCCACACGAATCTGACCAGTCTTTCGGAGAAGCAGACGGCATGCGAGACCCTCATGGCGGCCCGGCTCAATGAGTGCCGCTCCGAGTTGATGGCATTGAGGCAGGAACGGGGGCTAACCAGAGCCTATCGGCCGTCCAGGCAAGCGAAGAAGGCGGTCTTCCTTGACAGCAAGAGGTAAACTCCTGTGCATGCTCGTGCTGCTGGTCACGGCGATCAGCCCCGCATCCGCCGATAGGTACTCCACACTGGCAGGGCAGATCGAGGCTTTGAATGGCAGCCGGTTTGCCCGCGTTGCCCGAATCGGTGAATCGGTCCAGGGTCGGCCGATCTACGCAGTTGCCCTGGCGGAATCTCTCTCCAGCGATAAGCCCAGAGTGCTCATTCTGTGCGGACAGCATGGCAGCGAGCGATCTCCCTGCTATGGCATGGTCAGCCTCGCCAGGGATCTCTCGAACACCGACAATCCCCGCCTTCGGGCCTTGCTCGATAAGCTGGTGATCGTGATAGTACCTGTTGCTAACCCTGATGCTTTTGTCTCATTCGCCCGGACCAATTCCGCCGGTTTAGACCTGAATAGAGACTGGGTTGCGGCAAGTCAGCCTGAGACCCGAGCGGTGCTGGGATTGGCCAAGCAGTTCCGTCCTCAAGTGGTCCTCGACCTGCATGAGTGGACGGACTCTCACCCATGGCACAAGGACTGTGTCGAGGTGGCTGGTTACGGGGTTGGAGCCGGCAATAAGCTGGCGAGACTCCTGGCCCTGAATGCGTCCATGCCGGCGGTCTACTATCGCGCGCAAACCGATTCTCGGCTGGCGCACAGGTATTTCACGAGGCAGGGGATATGCGGGATGCTGGTAGAGACGTCGTCGAGATGGGCTGCGGAGGCCCGTCCAATGGTCTATCGGAAGCTGGTCCTTCAGACGATGGCCTCACTTGCCTCGCCCGAGCCGCTCGTCGCTCAGCAGCTTTCGGCTTTGCAGCCGAATGCCTCTCCTCAGTTCACGGCATTTGCCCTGCCGGGGCCCAAGCCCGCACCTGATCCTCGCCAGATGGCATACGGGATCATCCTGCTGGCATCGGCGGGCTTCCTGATCGTGCGCTCGATACGCCGGCGTCCGGAGGAGTCTCTGCCGGACTGTCACGCATACCGGCTGCCGCTCACAGACCTGGTGAGGCAAAACGTTTCCGTCCATGCCAGAGTAGCGCTGATGCAGCAATACCGCCTCCGCCCGACCGACCGCTCTAAGGCAGGCGAAGGCGTGCTGAAACTGAGGGCAGTGCAGAAGCCTGGCTAGGTCCCATCCGTCCCATCATCGGTCCTATCTGTCCTATCTCGCTCTCGCCAAACCAAGCATCAAGTCCACTTCTCCGATGGTAAGCCGCAGACTCCTCGCTATTTCAGCGGAATCCATGCCGCTTTCGAGCATCTCCATGATCTGCCGTCCATCTTGACTGGGCTGCGGTCGGACAGGTCGAACGTGTTCGGGCAAGTCCGACACCCTGGCAATCCGGTCATCCGCTTCCCGGATCAGCTCTCGAAGTGATTCGCACCGCCGCTCGATCTCCATGATCCCCCGATCAGCCTCCGCCTTCAACTGCTCCACCAGGAGCACGGCGGATTCCTCCAGGGCCATCAGATCCTGAGACGTCAGAGTTTCTCGCTCCTGGCGATTCCAGGCGCCGCGCATGATCATGAAGGCCAGAATGCATCCGCAACATAGAACGATCGCCGCCACTACTCCGAATGCGAACAAGCCGTTTGTCATGGATTCACACCTTTACGTCGAGAATACACGGTCCATCCGGGACTTGGATTGTCTCCAACTCACGTTCATCTCGATTTCGCTCATTCTTCTCATCCCTCTTGCCATCGCGACGGCGAGAGGCGTGACCGTTTGCCTTGGCCGCAGGTTGGGCAATTTGCTCCAATCTCTTGGCTGTGAGGTCGGTCCTGTCTGTAGAACGCACATCCATGTTATGTCACCCCTTACTGCTAGGCTGCAGCTAGAAGTAGGTCCTTGTGCCTGGCCAGTTTGCCGTTAAGCCTGACTACGGCCTTCGAATGCAACTGGCAGGCACGGGACTCGGTGACGCCCAGCACTTTGGCAATCTCCTTCAACGTTAATCCGTCACCATAGTAAAGGCTGATGACCAGCTTCTCCCTTTCCGGCAGGTCGGCGATCGCATGAGCAAGAAGCCTGCCCCGCTCATCCGCCTCCACTGCCAGCATGGGATCGGCTTGAGGATCGGAAGGCCCCCAGAGACCCTCTTCATCAGCACTATCCTCTCCATACAACATGACTTCCTCGAACGACAGCAGCGCCGAATGACCAACCTCCGACAGCTTCTGGTTCAGCGAATCCACATCAATCCCCATCTCCGCGGCGACTTCCTCGTCGCTCGCGGATCGCCCGAGTCTCGCCTCGAGCCTGGCGAATACCCGCCTCAGCTCCTGCTCCGATGCCCTCATTCCCCTGGGCATCCAGTCCAGGCTCTTGATCGCATCCAGCACAGCGCCTCTGATTCTGGCAATGGCATAGGTCTCGAACTTGATATCCCGGAATGGGTCGAACTTCTCGACGGCGTCTATCAGCCCCACGATGGCGTGGCTGAGCAGATCGTCATACCCGGTGACGGCATTCGGCTGCAGGGGCATCCGGTCCACCACGTACTTCGCCAGGTAGGCGTAGGCCAGTATGATCTGCTCTCGCGCCTCGGAGTCAGCCTCGTTCTTGTATCGTTTCCACTGTTCAGCCATTTTCAGCATTTAGAGTTCAGACTCCGTATCTTTCTTGGTCTGTTCGGCCGCAAACTTCGATATGCTGCTGAACATCCCTTGCGCTACCTTGAGCACGAAGAATGCGACTATGCCCTTGAGCACGGCGACCAGCAGGTCCTCGCCCTTCCACAGGAGGAAGCCCGTCACTATCACGAATCCTGCCACCGATATCATGAGACTCAGAAGCTTGAAAAAATCATCCATCCGTTATGCCGCTTTCGACTTGGTCTCCCCTCTTTGGACGGTCAACAAGAACCTGGCAAGCGCATCGTGGCTTCGCCTATCCATTCGCGCAAACTTAACGCCGATCTCCAATTGGCCTCGCTTATTTGCCGCGCCAACCCAAACTACTACAGCCTTGACATGCAGCTCCTTGTGCGGCAGTTCGATTGTGAGGTCCAGTGTTTCGCCCATTACAAAGCTATCTCCCGAGGTCAGCATTCTCAGTCCACCAGTGCTGATGTCCTGACTGGAAGTCCTCTGAAATGGCCCGCCAGCCTGTTTGTAGGAAACATTAATGGGAACTTTGCATCGCACATAACGCCGGCGATCTGCTTCGGATTCCAGCCACCTCTGCTCGATGTGCCGCGCAATCCGCTCCTGCGCCTCCGGCTGGATCTCGACGAACTCGACTGCGAAACGATTCGAGCGCGTCTGAACCCGACCTACACGACAGATCGCCGGGATTTCGGTCCTGTCAGGCATGGCCAGCCGAATCTCCACAAAATCGCCTACGCTTATATGGCTCGTGGTGTATGCGCCGTAGATCTGAACCCCGCCGATGCTCATGTCCACTGTCGTGCCCTCGCACCATCGTCCCGGATTGCCCCTGCTTATATCCGTGCGAAACTGCACCGGCAGCTTCACCGTCGCACGCGGGTAATTCCGCCGCTGCAACACACCCAGGTCCGAGAACTTCGCCATTTCCAAAATCGGCACTCGGCCGGAATACATGCGCTTCACCCGGGACGAGAAGCGTCGTACTCCCCCCGGGAGAAACAGCTTCAATACAACCTCAGTCCCAGGGAACAGGCTGACGACACAGCCATCGTCCACCGGCGCGGCGACGAGCAGCATTTCCGACCGGATGTCCTCCACCCTGCTCAGATACTGATTGCGCTTTACCTCAAGCTGAATGCGATCATTCACCTTGACCAGACTCAATATCTCTTTGTCGCTAGACCGCTTGAACCAGCGCATGAACTTCCTCTGAAACACATTTCGCCAGCCGTCTCATACAGGCCGCCGCGGGCGACCTGGGAAAAGAAACAACCAGCGGCCGCCTGTCCTGGATCGTCCGCACTACCAGCGGATCGCTCTCGATATGATGCCAGTTCTTGAACGCCCTTCCAAGAAACCGCGTCGAAACCTCGTTGACCACCGCCATTGCCTGCTTTGCCTGTTCCTTCGAGACCGCCATGTTCACAATCACCTTTGGCTCTGCCGCAGGCGTCTCGGCCACGAGAGTCTTGAGCGAGGCATAGGTATCTCTAAGGGATGTAGGCTCGGGTGTCGTGACTACGAGCACTTCGTCGGCATGGCTTAGGAAATCAACCACATCTGATCCTATGCCGGGACTCGTGTCCAGCAGGACATAATCGAACTGCCGATAGTAGGCACTCAGTTTCTTTATAAGCAATTGACGGTCTTCCCCGGATATATCCGCGAGCTCTTGCAATCCCGAGCCCCCTGAGACCACTCGGATGCCGTGAGGCCCTTTGCCGGCAACGTCATCGGCCGAGAAGTCCGCCAGCATGAGATGACCCACATGCCGTCCGGAGGGCAGCCCCATCATCACGTCAACGTTCGCCAGCCCGAGGTCCGCGTCTACGATCAGCACGCGCTTTCCCATCTCGGCGATCAATAAGGCGAGATTCACGGTCAGCATGGTCTTGCCGACTCCGCCCTTTCCACTGGTGACGGCGATGACTCTGGTATTGACGCACGCCCAGGCGAGATCATCCGTCGCCACCGAACCAGTCACAAGCGTTCTCAGATTCTCCGCCTGATCAGTCACGCTGCTCCTCCCCAAACGATCTCCGCAAGCGCCTTCGAATCGGCGACTGATATGTCATCCGGCACTCCCTGGCCGTTCGTGACGTATGAGTACGGCAATAAGGTCTGCGCCGCAAGCTCCAGAATGCATCCCGGCTGAGGGCATTCGTCCAGCTTGGTCAATATCAGCCGGTCGGCCTTCAACAGGCCAAAGCTATCCACCGCTTCCTTCTGGACTGTCGGGCTCGACGAGGCCGAAACCGCCAGATGAACCTCAGTCGGATTGGCCGCCTTCAGGAGCTTGGACAATTCGTAAAGCTGCTCCCGATTCCGCTGACTCCTGCCGACCGTATCAATAAGTATCAAATCCTTGTCCTGATGCAACGCCACCAGCCCCTCGACGTCCTCCACGCTCAATGCGACCTCGATCGGGATCCCAAGTATTCGGCCGTAAGTCGCAAGCTGCTCCACCGCCCCGATCCGATAATTGTCGAGCGTCAGCAGTGCGACGCTCTTCTTCTCTGCCAGAGCATAATGGGCTGCCAGCTTGGCAACCGTCGTCGTCTTCCCCACCCCGGTCGGCCCGACGATTGCCACCCTTGTCTGCCTCTTGCCGAGTCTGATCTCGCCCGCGCACCGGATTCTCGCAGTAATCGAGGGAATCGGGTCCGATTCGCTCCCCGTGATGGTTGCCGCCAACTGCTCGGATACTCCATTTCGGATGAGCCTCTCAGCAGCCGGGGAAAGCTCCTTCTCGACGCCGATATTGGCCACGACCCGCCGCAATTCCGCAAGCTCCCGAATTAGCTGGTCATCACGCTGAGGCTCGCGCCTCGAGACAGCAACCTGGACAGGCGACGTGTCAACCGCGGCCAGGATCTCGACCGTCTTCCTCTTGTGAAGCCCCAGCCACACCGGCTCCTCGATCTGCTTGGTATGCAGCACGGCCGCATCCTCACCCAGACGGCGCTTCGCCTCTGTCAGGGCATCATGCATATTGGAGGCTTTGATCTTCAACACTCTCATTTGCGAAACTCACCATTCCTACTGTCTCCAGCCGGACTCCCGACGCCAGCTCATGGAACGAAAGAACCGCCAGAGTGGCGGCCATCGGCTGAACCAGCCGCCTGAAATGCATCCTCACCCTGGGCGAGCACAGCGCCACCGGCTGATACCCGAGCGCCGCCATCCTCTCCGCCTGATCGCGCGTCTGCTCCAGAATATCCTGAGCAGCTTTCGGCTCCAACGCCAACTGACTCCCGTTGTCGGTGACCCGAATTCCATCGGCGATCATTTGCTCGATGGCCGGATCGAGCGTGAATACCCGCACCGTCCCATCCGGCGATTGATACTGTTTCGTGATCTGCCGGCTCAGGGCCTGGCGCACGTAATCCGTGAGCAGATCGGTATCCTTCGTAAGCCGTGCCGCGTCAGCCAGCGCCTCCAGAATCACCGCCAGGTCTCGGATCGAAACCCTCTCCGACAGCAGGTTCTGAAGCACGGTTTGCACCTCGCCGACCGTCAGCAGGTTCGGGATCAACTCCTCCACGACCGACGGCGCTTGCGCCTTCATGGCGTCCAGGAGCGTCTGAGTGTCCTGCCTCGTGAGTATCTCGGCGGCATTCTTTCGAATGATTTCGGTAAGATGTGTGATCATGACGGTCAGCGGATCAACCACCGTATAGCCCGCCTGCTCCGCCTCTGACTGCTGCAAGTCGGATATCCATATCGCGGGAAGGCCGAACGCCGGCTCGATGGTCTCGATTCCCTTCAAAGGAACGGTAGCTGTGCCGGGATTCATGGCGAGCATCTGGCCCGAGTAGACTTCCCCATTCGCAATCTCCACGCCCCGCAGCTTGACCGAGTAAGCGTTTGGCTTCAGGCCCATGTTATCGCGGACTCTCACCGCCGGGACGAGAAGCCCCATATCCATCGCCGACTGCCTTCGAACCGCAGTTATGCGCTCCAGGAGATCCCCACCCTGCTTCGGATCGGCAAGCGGAATAAGTCCGTATCCCAGCTCGACCTCGATCGGATCAACTGCCAGCAGGTCTGTCATGGACTCGGGCGGCTTCGGCGCCTCAACCTCAGTTGTCTCAGGCTTCATCTGGACCTGCTGCTTGAGCACTCGGGCCAGGATCACTCCGCCGACGGCCACCGCAAGGAACGGCAGCTTGGGGATTCCCGGAATCAGTGCCAACACCGTACAAATCCCCGCCGTAATATCGAGCGCCTTGGGCTGGGCGAGCATCTGAGTCGCCAGCTCATTCCCAAGATTGCTCTCGGATGCGGCCTTGGTTACCATCAAACCCGTCGCCGTGGAAACCAGCAATGCCGGAATCTGAGTCACCAGTCCAAGACCGACCGTCAGCAGGGTATAAGTCTGGATGGCAGACATGAGGTCCATCTTCCGCTGGACGACCCCTATCACGAACCCGCCGATGATATTGATGATGATCATGATGACGGCCGCGATGGCATCGCCCCGGACGAACTTGCTCGCACCGTCCATCGCCCCGTAGAAGTCCGCTTCCCGGGAAATGGTCTTTCGCCGGATTCGGGCTTCCTCTTCGTCAATCATCCCAGCGTTCAGGTCGGCATCGATCGCCATCTGCTTGCCCGGCATCGCGTCCAAGGTGAATCTGGCGGCCACTTCCGCGACTCGGCCTGTACCATTGGTAATGACCACAAACTGAATAATGACCAGGATGATGAAGACCACCAGCCCGACGACATAGTTGCCGCCGACCAGCACTCCACCGAACGCCGAGATCACCGCGCCTGCCCCGCCGTGAAGCAGAATCAGCCTCGTCCCCGCGATGTTCAGTGCAAGTCGGAACAACGTTGCCACCAGCAGCATCGAGGGGAATGACGCGAATTCGAGCGGCTGAATGGTGTAGATCGTCACCAGCAGTACGGTCAGCGCCAGGGTGATGTTCAGGGTCAGCAGCACATCCAGCAGCCACTCGGGCAGGGGCATGATCATCATGCCCACGATGATGACCGCCGCCACCGCCACCAGGAAGTCGCTGTACTTGAGGACCGCCTGGAGTTTCGCGACTCGGGATTGTGCCATACTTGCCGCCATTTACCTTTGCCCTATCTTTTTGCTCAATCGGTACACATACGCCAGTATCTCCGCCACTGCCTGGTAGAGATCTTCCGGTATCTGCCGGCCAACCTCGACCGTCTTATAAAGCAGCCTAGCGATCGGCTTGTTCTCGACTATCGGTATGCCGTGGGCTTCTGCGATCGCCTTGATCTTCTCCGCCAGAAGCCTCTGCCCCTTGGCAACTACCGTCGGCGCGTTCATCTCGTCGGGATCATACTTCAGCGCCACCGCAATGTGCGTCGGGTTGGTGACGATCACGTCCGCCTTCGGTACCGCCTGAACCATCCGTCCGCGGGCGATCTCCCGCTGCCTCTGCCGCAGCCGCGCCTTGATCTGCGGGTCGCCTTCCGAACGCTTGAACTCCTCTTTCACTTCCTGTTTCGTCATCTTGATGCTCTCCTCGAAGGCATACCGCTGGTAGAGATAATCAACCATGGCAATGACCAGCATCGCCGCGCATGCCTTCACCAGGAGCCTCCAGCACATTCCGGCGATCACACCGCCCGCAGTGCTCGGAGGCATGTCCGAAAGCCCAATCAGGGCGGGACACTCCCGCTTCAAAAACGAGTACACCACAATGCCGACCATCGCTATTTTCGCGATTGACTTCAGTGCCTCGACTGCCGACCGGATTGAGAACAGCCTGGCAATCCCCTTGATGGGGTCAATCCGGTTCAAATCCATCGCCACCGACTTCGCGCTCACCGTGAGCCCTACCTGAAGCACGTTCGACGTAAGGCTGACTACCGCAAGGCCGATCATCAGCGGCAGGCATATCAAAGCGGCCCGGCCGGCATACGGCATCAGAAGGCTGTCGAGCCCATCCATCCCTACTGCATGCGTGTGCAAACCCGCGAACGTCTCCCGGGTCATCGCCATGAACGATCCAATGATATACGGCCCGGCGACCTTAAATATGATCATCGAGGCTAGCAGCACGAGCGCCGAGTTGATGTCATTGCTCTTGGCGACCTTGCCTTCTTTACGCGCGTCTTCCCGCTTCCTCTGGGTTGCGGGCTCTGTCTTGTCCTGAAGCGCCATCTATACCCCTATTGACCTAGCAGCCGGAGGATGCTCCCCGTCTGCCCATACATATTGCTGAAAAGTCCCTGACTCGAGCTTGCGAGAACCGGCAATGCGATCAGCATGCCGACCATTCCGACTCCAAGCTTAAGCGGCAGTCCCACGATCAGAATGTTCATTTGAGGGACGGCTCGCGACATGATCGCCATCGCGAGGTCCGCCAGGAACACTGCCGCCACTACCGGCATCGCGATCCTTATCGCCACCGCGAACAGAGCGGCGAATATGTCCAGTATCCCGCCTGCCACCGCCGAATTCAGCGCCACCTGGCCGATCGGTATCAACTCGAAGCTGTCGGCCAGGCCCTTGATCATTATGTGATGGGCGTTCGTCGCAAAGAACAGCAGGCCCACCAGCAAGTGGTAGAACCTCGATGCGACCGCCGTCTGAGCCCCGTTCACCGGATCGAGCATGGTGGCGAAGGCAAACCCGGCCTCTAAATCAATGAATTCACCGGCGATCTGGACTGCGGTGAACACGAGCATCGCCACAAATCCGATTATCAGCCCCACCAGCGCCTGGCTCGCGATCAGCAGCGCCATCGGGAAGGCATCCGTCGCCGGAAGCTGGGCCACCTGGCACAAAGGCGTAAACACTATTGCCAAAGCCAGCGCAATCCCCAGCTTCACCTGCATGGGCACCTGGTTCGCCCCGAATATCGGCGCAACCGTGAAGATGCCCGCGGTCCTCGCAAGCACCAGCAGGAACACTTCGAGCTTTTCCATGCCTAGCGATGCCAGGTCCATTTACCTCACCAGGTTGGGGATATTCGTCAGCAAGTCGGCGGTGAATGTCACCATCTGGGTGAGCATCCACTTGCCGAACAAGGTCACTGCGAGCGCCACCGCCAGAACCTTGGGGATGAAGGTAATCGTCATCTCGTGGATCTGGGTGGCTGCCTGAACCACACTCACCGCCAGTCCGACCGCCAGGCCGAATCCCAATATCGGCGCGCTGAGGGCCACTGCCAGCGTGAGCGCTCTCTGCCCGATTTCGAGTGCCGTTGCGTCAGTCATCTTTCACCTCAATGGAAACTCATGGCCAGCGACTGGGCGATCAGATGCCACCCGTCCACCAGCACGAAGAGCAAAATCTTAAACGGCAGCGAGATCATGACCGGCGGCAGCATCATCATGCCCATGGACATCAATGTCACCGCAATCACCATGTCAATGATCAAGAATGGTATGAATATCAGGAATCCTATACTGAATGCCGTCCGAAGCTCACTTATAAGGAATGCCGGGATGAGCACGTAGGTCGGAACATCTGCCTCGGTTTCGGGCGACTTCTCGCGGCTGAGATCAACGAACAGTGCGATGTCCTTCTCCCTCACCTGCGAGAACATGAAGTCTCGGATAGGCGAAGAAGCCCGATCGAGCGCCACGTCATAGCTGATCTCCTTATGCACATATGGTTGGAGAGCATACTGGTTGATGTTCGTGAAGACGGGCGCCATAGTGAAAAACGTCATGAAGAGCGCGAGCCCGATCAGCACCGAGTTCGGCGGCACCTGCTGAGTTCCCAGCGCGCCCCGGGTGAACGAAAGAACGATGATGATTCTGGTGAACGAAGTCAGCATGATGAGCATCGCCGGAGCCAGCGACAGCACCGTCAGAATCAGCAGGATTTGAAGGCTGGTCGAGATCTCCTGCGGGCCCCTCGCCGTGCCCACGCCGATATTCACCGTCGGGATAGTCGGCTCGGCCCATGCCATTGATGCCAGGCCCACGAATAATGCGATCAGCGCCGATTTCCTCATCGCTTGTCTCCGCCTACTTTGTTCCTGCGCTCCCTTAGATAGGTAGTGCAATCTCGGAGTAGGCCCGCTACCCGGCCGGCAGCCCCATGCTTACGCGAAGTCTGGGAATATCGCTCCAGATACTGGGCGAAACGGCCATCCGACTTCGCTTCGACTTGCTCTATCTCATCGAATTCACGAATGAGATTCACCTGGCCCGAGGAGCATCCGATAAGCAAGGTCTTGCCCTTCACGTCAACCAGGTGGAGCGTGCCTGTCGGGGAAAGTCTCAGCGTATCCTTGACTCGGAAGTCCCCCTGACTCTCGGGGGGCGCATCCTTCTTCACCGACAGCCATTTCAGCACGAGGATGGTTAGATAGGCAAGAACAAGCACCACGGCCAGCTTGAGAATCGTGGAAAGGACCGTTTTCGCCGTGACCGATGATCCTCCCGCGGCGGGCGATTGATCCTTCTTCTCCAGATCCGCGAGCATGGCGATCTTATCCGGCCGGCCGCTCTTCCGAACCACCGGCGGACCTTGTTCGACCGGCTTGTTATTCACCGCCTCTGTCTCGACCGGCCCGGGCTCGGACGGCCTGCGCATCGAGAAGTGCTCGATGTGCTCGGCCTCCGAGACGGTGACGTTCACCTCAGCGTCGGCTTTGTCTTCAGGCGCGGACTCGGTGCTGGGCGGCGACTCAGGGATCACTGCCCCGTCCGCCATAATGCCCAGCGAAAGCGCCTCGGGCTCGGCCTGAGCGAAACTCAACTGCGGACCGGTCGCCTGAGCAAAAGCCGCCGAAGCTATAATAATCAACAAGAATGCGGTTGCCATGTATCTCAAGTTCATCACCCTCAACGCCCAAGACGTTCTGACTGGCTGGCGATCTCCATCAGCCTAACTCCGAAGCTCTCGTCAACCACGACGACCTCTCCCCTGGCGATCATCTTGCCGTTCACCAGGATGTCCACCGGCTCGCCGGCGAGTTTGTGAAGCTCGACTATCGAGCCCGGCCCCAGTTGAAGGACCTCTTTCACCGGGATCGAGGTTCGGCCAAGTTCGACCGTCAGGTTCAGCTCGACATCGGCCAGCATGTCAATCGAGCCTTGATCTGAACTCATCGGCGAGTTCTGGAGCGCCGAGAAGCGGGCTTCCTGTACCCGCCCGGACTGGTCGGCATCCGAATCAACGATGCTCAACTCGACGTTATGGGCGGGTTCTGCCGCCTGCTGCTCGACGATTTCCTCTGCTGCGCTCTTCTCACTCATGACTTACCTCCCATGCACCAAGCACTACTCACGCCGCTTGTGCCAGCGGCACTTCCTCATGCGCCGTGTCCTCGGCCTGATTCACTATCTGAACGGCCAGTCTCTTACCCATGAGGCCCGGCTTCGCCTGAAATCTTAACTGCCCGCCGATCTCGATCTCAAGCGGGTCATTGACTGTCGTCTCCAGTCGGACTACATCACCGACTTCCATGCTAAGCACGTCCTGCATGCTGACGCTCGCCCGACCGAGATGAATCCTGGCCGGGATTTCCACCTCTCGAAGCCGTCGCGAAATGGACGCAGACGCCGATTCCTTAGGGCCCTCTTCAAGCTTCCGCCATCTCTGTGAAATGAGGTCCTCGAGAATGGGATTGAGCGCCTTAACCGTTAGGGCGATGTTGACCGACTGCTGCATCGCCAGGGTATCCCATACGGCAGTCGACAATATAATAGGCGCTTGCTTAGCCAGCACGATCTCGGCCGCAGACGTATGTACGTCAGTGACAACCGGTTCGAGCCTGGCAACCGGGCCAAATGCCGATGCCAGGTCGGACACCAGCCTGCCGACGAATCCCGACACGATGCTCTTCTCGATCTGCGTCATCGGCTTGGGCTCGCCCTGAACCTGCCCTTTGCCGCCCGCGAGGCGATCAACGATGGGCAGGGCAATCGCCGTGGGCATTTCGATGAGCGCCTTTCCGGGCAGCGGGTTCAGCGAAACCTCGAATATCAGCGATCCTTCGGGCACGGACTCAGCGTAGCTGCCGAACGTTGCTTGCTCGAACGGCTTGATCTGCACCAGCGCTTCGGTCCGCAGAGCCGCCGCAAGCGTCCCGGTCCACGACTTCTCCAGAGTGGCGAATATCAGCTCCAGTGCCCGGAGGTTGGCCCTCGAAAGCTTGTCCGGATTCGCGAAGTCGAATGTCTTGACCCGGCGCTCCCGGGCCGCGCCCTGGGAGCTCAGAGCCTCGGACAGCATATCGTTCTCTTCTTTTGTGATAGTCTGCTTAGCCATCTTATTGCATTGCGAATGAAGTGAAATAAATATTCTCGACTTTCATATCCTTGAGTTCGGAGTTCAAAGCCGTCTTCAGATCCTCCTTGAGCTGATCTTTGCCTTGTTCGCTCAGCAGGTCGGCAAAATGCTTCTCCGTCAGCACGGTGATGATAGCGTCGCGCGCCCTCGCTTCCTGAGTGTCCTTGCCCCCGCCTTCACCCTCTTTACCTTTGGCACCGACCGCGACCTCCAGCACGAGGTTCACTTTCAGGTAATGGGGTTCGGCGATATCCGCCAGGTTGATGATGAACTCATCGAGAGTCCAGTCGCTCAATTCCACTGGTTTCTCGACCTTCTTGCCTTTGCCCTTCGACTTCCCGGCCATCTTGGAGAATGTGAAAGCGCCCGCCGCCAAAACCAGCACAAGCACGACGGCGATTATGATTGCGATGGGCAGCTTCCCATTGTTCTCACGGATGAATCGCATTCCAGTTACCCCCTACTATCTGAGATCTGAGCACTACTATATCCACACGCCGATTGATGGCGCGATTGAATTCGCTTGTATTCGGCACCAGCGCTCGGCTGTCCGCATAACCCGCAGCCGAGAGCCGGCCCGGCTGAAAACCTTTCTTATCTATGAGGTAGCGTATGACATTGGTTGCCCTGGCTGTTGACAGCTCCCAGTTCGACGGGAACTCCGACGACCTAATCGGCAGATCGCAGGTATGTCCCTCGACCCGGATTTCGTTAGGAACGTCTTTGAGCGTATCGGCAACCGCATCTATGATCTTCCTCGCCGAGCGTGAGAGCGTTGCCCGCCCTGGGCCAAAGAGCACCTTGTCGGTTGCCAGACTTATGACCAGCCCTCTCTCATCCACCCGAAGTCTGACTTTGTTCTCCAGCTTCTCGTCCTTTATCATGGTCTGTATCTTCTTCATGGTCTGGTCGGGGACTCCGGAGATATCGTTCGGTATCGGCGACAGCTTGAGGTTGAACTGCTCGCTCGAGCCAAGAATCGAACGACCTTGACCTTCAACCATTCCCCCGAATCCACTCTTGATGGACGTTGCCACCTGCTGGAATTTGGCCATATTAAGAACGGACATCGAATAGAGCATGATGAAAAAAGCCATCAGCAGCGTGATCATGTCCGCATACGTCAAAACCCAGCGTAGCGCGCCGCCACCGTCGTGACCGCCCTCGCCTTGGTTTCCCGATGATCTGTCACGCCGTCCCATGCTGCTCCCTTGCCGCTCCCAGCGGCACCATAGCTTGTCGCAGTTTCGGCGGCAGGAACGCCAGCATCTTGGCTTCGACCATTCTGGGATTGTCGCCTGCCTGGATAGAAAGGATGCCTTCGACCATCATGTCATAGACGATTATCTCCTCGGAGGTGCGCGCCTTCAGTTTCGAGCCGATCGGGAGGAAGACCAGGTTTGCGAGCGCCACGCCGTACAGGGTCGCCAGAAACGCCGCCGCGATTGCGGGGCCCATCGCGCCCGGCTCGTCGAGGCTCGCGAGCATATGTATCAAACCCATGACCGTTCCGATGATCCCCAGTGTAGGGGCGAATCCCCCCATAGTGGCGAAAATGCTCTCCCCCACCTTATGGCGCTCTTGGAGAGAGACGATCTCCGTCTCGAGGATCTCCCGGACCATTTCCGATGGAGTGCCGTCCACCACGAGCTGGATGCCCATCTGAAGAAACTTGTTGTCCGCATTCTTTGCCTCCTCTTCGAGGATCAGGATGCCCTCCTTGCGAGCTTTCCGAGCGAATTCCACCATTGTGCGGATGATCTCCGGAAGGTCGGCATCCTTGGCAAAGAACGCGTTCCGTACGATCTGTGGCAGAGCCATGATCTGCTTCATGGAGAAGGCTATAATGGTTGCGCCGACCGTTCCGCCTACCACTAGGACAAAAGCCGAAACGTTGACAAGGTCAGTGACCTTGCCTCCCTCCATCATCAGTGCACCCAGCACCGCGCCCCAGGCAAGCAGTAAGCCGACAATTGTTGCAAGATCCATAATTAGTACTATCCCTGATCGCTAATCTGGTTTCCGAAGAGACTTCTCCACGAGCACCCCGATACGTGCGTGAAAATCCACAACCTTCTCAATGACCTCAGAAACCGATTCCCGGACGATCATCTTCTTGCCGTTCGACAAAGAGATGATGGTGTCCGGGGTAGCCTCTATGAACTCGATAAGACCAGAGTTCAGCACTATCTCCGTGCCGTTTATCAACCGCAGATGTATCATGCGCTTTTCCTTTGGACGGGCGCCCCGACGCCGCCTGGGGCGCCCGTACCGCCGGTTGAAACCGACGGCTGATTACCGCTTCAGTTGCACCAGCTCCTGGAGTATTTCATCCGAAGTGGTGATTATCCGGGAGTTCGCCTGAAAACCGCGCTGCGCGACTATCATGGCGGCGAATTCGGTCGGAAGGTCCACGTTGGACGACTCAAGGAATCCGGCGGTTATGTTGCCCAGACTACCCTCAGACGGCTGCCCGATCTGCGGCAGGCCTGAGTTGCTGCTTTCGATAAGTAGGTTATTGCCGGCCTTTGTCAGACCGGCGGCATTGCTGAATTGAGCCAGGGCCATCTGGCCCAGCGGCTGGGACATCCCGTTCGTGAACGAACCAGAGATGACGCCGTCCTTGCCGATGCTGAAGCTGTCCAGACCGCCGAGAGGCAGTCCGTTCTGGGACGTCGCACTGACGGTGGTGTTGCCGGCAAGCTGAGTGATTGACTGGAAGGACAAGCTCATGTCTATGGGATTGGTTGCCCCATTAGCCAAAGCCAGGGTCAACGAGACCAAGCCTGAACTTGTCAAGCAGTTACCGTTCGAATCGAACGTGATCGACCCGCTACCGACAGGTACAGCAGGATCTGCGTCCGGACTATCCGCCACCCAATCCCATACACTCGGATTCGCGGTCTTTATGAGGCTGACCGTGAGGGTATGCGGGGCACCCAGTGAATCGTAAACCTGCCCGCTTATAATTTGGCTTCCGCCTGCCGCGGTATTCGAATCCAGGTTGCCGCCATACGTCAGGCTGGTTGTCTGCCTGCAGATGGCAAGCTGTCCGACCGGAAGCCTGATGGCCGATGACGCAGAGATCGGCGCTGCGTTGTCAATGACACCGGTAAATGGATCCGCCATCCAACCGAGGACCTTCAACCCCGATCCTGCGGATACCAGCACGCCTTCCGAATCCAGTGTCAGAGAGCCGTCGCGGGTGAAGTACTTGCCCGAGCCGTCACCGAGGATCAGGTAACCATTGCCCTCGATGGCGACGTCGGTTGCCTTCCCTGTAGAGATGAGTGAGCCCTGACTAATACTGGCATCAACGCTGCCGATGCTCGTGCCCAATCCGATCTGCACCGGATTCGTGCCGCCGGTCCCACCTGGCTTCGGCGCTTTGGCTCCTTGGACTGTCTGGCTAAGCATTTCCCTAAAGTTCACCCTGCTCGCTTTAAAGCCGATCGTATTGATATTCGCGATGTTGTTACTTATGACGTCCATCTGGGTCTTATGCGCTCGCAGACCCGAGACGCCGTTGTACATGGCCTGGATCATTAACTTGACCTCCTGTGATTTCCCTTATCGGGATTGGATGCTTTGTGCCGCTCGGTTCGCGACCGGCACGGGGCCTCCTCAGTCGAGGTCCGGCCCCAAACTAATTGCCCTATCTGTCACCTCCTAAGCAATCACCACGCTGTCAATGTTGGTGAAGATTCCCTCGCGAGCCCGGCCGTCGTCTACTGCCGTGATCACGACCCGGTTCTTCACACTGACCACCAGCGCCAGGTTGTCCAGCATGATGAGCGACTGGTTCGCGCCCTTCTCGGTCGCGAGCCGAACCGCTCCATCGAGCCGCTGGACATCCGATTCGCTGAATGTCACCTGCGAGGAATTGAGCCGTTTCTGGGCGTGCGAGGAGATCTTCAGGGAGTCTAGACGTGCGCTCTCCCTGGATAGTGCAGCCGCGAAGTCGCCCTGCTTACCGGCAGGCGTTATGGCCCTGCCGGCGTCCGGACGCTTCACGCCGACGATGGGGTTAATGTTGCTCATTCTCTCATCACCAACCTGGTTTGGCATGCCGACGCCTGAACAGCAATTTGCGTGCCAGGGCGTCTGGCAGTTGGAGGTTTGAGGTTGGAAGTTGGGGTTTGAGCCTCCAACCTCCAACCTCTGACCTCCAGACTGGGGAATATCTCCCCAGCCCTGGGACAGACGTCTACGTGAGGCTGACTACGCCGCCCAGTTGTATCTCCTTCTTGACGTCCTGTTCGACCACGATGCCCTGGTTCACGTCATACACCTTCTGATGAACTGTGATATTGAGCATAGGGCCGTCTGCCGTGAACGTGACGCTGTCCACCCTGGCTGTCAGGCTCTTCGCCGTCGGATTGCCTGCAGAGTCCTTTACTGGATTGCCTTCAGAGTCCGTGACCGGATCCACCAGCTTCCCATCCGGATAAGTCGGCGGATCGGGATCCTGGGCCGTTACCGTCCGGCCAATCCAGCTCACTGCTTCGAACGAAGCCTGGTTCTGCACCATTGGCTGAATCAAGCTCATCAACGGCGACAAGGTTTCGTTGATGTTCCGCATCTGCTCCAGACTGGAGAACTGCGCCAGCTCCGCGATGAATGCGCTATCATCCATCGGCTTCAGCGGATCCTGATTTCCCAACTGGGCAATCAGCAACTTCAAGAACGCGTCGCGGTCCAGCGGCGAGTTCCCGGCACTCCCGGCAGCCGAACTGGATGCTGATGTCGCGCCGCTTATTCCTGTTATCATTTCGATTCCTCCTATGCCAGAAAATCGAACTGGCCTCTCCTCCGAGAATCCGTCTCGGAGGCTTGCTCCATCTGCATTTGCAGCATTCGGGGATATTGCTGTTCCCCTTGCCGGCTGCCTGCGTGAGACGAGCTTCCTTGCCAATTCAGGCTCTGGCTCAAGTTATCCCGAACGTCGGGACGTGTGTCGGTCTGAACGGATATGGCGTCAACATGAACGCCGGCATCCGCCAGTGATCGGCTCAGTGTCGAGAGACCCGACTCCAGTATCTGCCGAACCGATTCATTGCTGGTTGACAGATTGGCCGTGACTACCCCATGTTCGGCGGTCACATCCATGCGGATCGTCCCGAGATGAGGCGGGGCGAGCTTCAGGACCATGCTGCCTCCGCCGTCGAAAGTATGCATCCTGATCGTCCGAACGATCTGATGCACGACCTTCGCCTGAGTGACTTCCTGGGGCGGAAGATGAGCACTGGTCTGTCCATCCAGCCTCACCGCCTGCGGGCTGGGGTCCTGGGCCTGTATCGGCGCCCATCCGAGCTTCGGCTCCGCCTTGGCCGGCTGATCGGTCTTGCCCTCGTCCAACTTGGATATCGGCTGGACATCCATGACCTTCGCCTGCTCCACCTCGACTTGCTGGTCGGGTACTGCCGCCTCGAACTGAGGCCGGCTCACCGGCTGCCTATCCACCGGCGCTTCAGGCTCAGGCGCAATGACTGTTCGCTGAGTCCCGATCTTAGGTGCCTCGATCGAGGGCTGATCCTCCTGGACCGCAACCGGCTGATTCTCTGCCATGATGATCAGAGGTTCAGCAATCACCGTGGAAGCTGCCGGCTCAGAGACCGGAGTCTTGTGGGTCTGCACCAGTGCAGGCTGCGGCTGGATCTCTTTGGCAGTGAGTTGATCCGCAGGCGGCTGGACCGGTACTTCGATCTGAGCGGCCTCCTGCGCCCGCTGAGGGGCGGGAATCGGCGTTCGTGTCACGTCCGACTTGTCCGACACGTCAACCTTGTCCGAGTGGTCGGACTTCGGCAGGCTCACTGCCTTGGGAGTGATGCCCTGAGGCGTGTCGGAAGGCGGCCTGTCATCCGCAGGCAGTTCAGTCTCAGGGGGATTCTGGGTAACGGCTGTGCTAGGCATGGCAGACGCCGCGGATTCGGAGTACTCCAGATTAACCCCTTCTGAGCCAATCTTAGTATCCGAAGCCGTTTTGCCTGCGTGCTCAGTTTGCGCGTTTTCTACGAACCTCGGCAGAATGACCGCTTCCGCAATGGCCGTCCCTACTGCTTGGGACGCTTCTCCCGACGGATCGGGAGTCTTCTCGGTTTCCTGCCGTCCAGCCCGTTCCGAACCCTCATCCACCCTGGATTCCGTGCCCTGGTTGGTCTGCCCTATCAATTGGGCTATGACCGCTTCGAATGAGCACGATGGGTCCTCTACTTGTGCGGCCTGGCCGGGCGGGCTGCCGACGATCGGCTGTGTGCCCAGCATAGCCACATCTATTAGGTTAGCTGCTTGTTCTATGTCGTTCACCTCCCTTCATTGATCGTTCGAGTATTGAGCCATACGGCCGAGCACCTTGCTCACGTAGTCCCGAGTCTCCGAATATGGAGGCACGCCCCCAAATCGGGTGACGCTCCCGGGACCGGCGTTGTATGCCGCAAGCCCCAACTCCAAACTCCCAAAACGATTTATCTGCTGGCCGAGATACCTTGTCCCGCCTTCGATGTTCTGCGCGGCGTCCATCGGGTCAACTCCCAGCGCTCGTGCAGTCTCGGGCGTCAATTGCATAAGCCCCTGAGCCCCCGCCCTGGACACCGCTCCCGGCCGAAATCCCGACTCGACGCTGATCACGGACTTGATGACCGACGGGTCAATGCCGTACTTCTCAGCGGCATCGGCGATCAGCGGTTCCAATTCCTGAGGGCAGGGTTTCGAGTTCCCGGCCTGGGCGATGTTCAGCGCCTGTTCGAAGGAAGTCGCAGGCTGGGATTCCAATCCTGCGAACCTCCGCTCGATCTCCGCTATCCGAGCCCTGACTGCCTCCACGTGCTCCAGGTTCAACTAGCCTGCCTCTTCCGCTGATGCCCGATCCCCGCAAGGTCGTCCAGGAAGCCCTGCTCTTCGCGGAGCGACTGACGGGTATGCTCTTCGGCCTGGTAATCCCTCAGTCTCTCCAGCACCTTGCGGTCCTTCGACGCTTCCACGACCTCCGCAGTCTTGGTTTCCCTCTTCTGAGCCAGCTTCTTCACGGCGACTTCCTGGGTCTGCACCTGCTGCGACAGGTCCTCCAGGAAGTGATATGCCCGGCGGATGTACTCCGGGTTGCCGCATGCCAGCTCGCTCTTCATGGCGTCATAGAACACCCGGCGGGTACTCACGATCTCGGTCAACCGATTCATTTCGCGGTCGTATGCACTCCTTATCTCGGCAAGCTCGGAAAGGAGCGCCTCCTCTATCGTTTCCCGGTAGTTGAACACCCTCTGCAGACTGAATCGAAAGGCCTTCATTTCTCAGCTCCAAATAAGTCTTTCAGTCGTGATATAGTTTCTCCGAATGGAGCAGCCTCATCTATCCCCTGTCTCAGGAAGCCGTTGGCCTCCTCGATATGCGCCTTGGCATAATCAATCTTCGGGTTGCTCCCATCGGCGTACGCCCCAATGTTGATAAGATCCTCAGCCGACCTGTAAGTCGCCAGCAGGTCCCTGAGCCGGCTGGCCGCCTCCAGATGGTCCTCCGGCACGATGTCCGGCATCAGACGGCTCACACTCGCCAGCACGTCAATCGCCGGATAATGGTTTCCATGAGCCAGATCCCTCGAAAGGACGATATGCCCATCGAGCGTGCTCCTGACCGAATCCGCGACCGGCTCGTTCATGTCGTCGCCCTCGACCAGGACGGTGTAAAGCGCTGTGATAGAGCCCGAAGCGGCGGTGCCCGAACGCTCCAGCAGCTTGGGCAGAAGTGCAAAGACCGACGGCGTGTAGCCCCTGGTCGTTGGAGGCTCTCCAACCGCCAGGCCGATTTCTCGCTGTGCCCATGCCACTCGGGTAACCGAGTCCATCATGAGCATGACATCCTTGCCCTGATCTCGAAAATACTCGGCGATCGTGGTGGCAACCATGGCGCCTTTCAGTCGAACGAGCGCATTCTGATCGGATGTCGCCACGACCACCACCGATTTCGCAAGTCCTTCGGGGCCGAGGTCTTTTTCGATGAAGTCCCGCACCTCGCGCCCTCGCTCGCCGATAAGGCCGATCACATTCACGTCCGCCTCGGTATTGCGGGCGATCATCCCCAAAAGGATGCTCTTCCCTACTCCGCTGCCCGCGAATATGCCTATGCGCTGTCCCCTGCCGCAGGTGAGCGGCCCGTCAATCGCCTTCACTCCGAACGCCAGCGATTCTTTGATCCTCTGCCTCTTCAATGCGCTCGGAGGAGTCCGGCTGACCAGCAATTCATCCTCGGTCTCGATGGGGCCCAGCCCGTCAATCGGCCTTCCCAAGCCGTCGAGCACTCGTCCCAGCAAGCCCCGCCCGACCCGAACCTTCATCGAGGAACCCCGGGCGATGACATCGCTGCCCAGCGCGATGCCTTCCATATCGCCCAAAGGCATAAGAAGCACATGATTCTCCCGAAACCCGACTATCTCCGCCGGGATCGGAGGCACGCTGCGGCTCACATGTATCTCGCAGACTTCGCCCAGCCTCGCTGCAGGTCCCCGTGACTCCAGCACAACGCCCACCACATGCGAAACCTTGCCGTTCAGCTTCATGGTGTTCAGCCGAGACACCACCTGCCGGTATCTCTCGAGTGTCGGGGCCGGGCTATCCCTCATGTGCCGCCTCCAGAAGTGCGCGCTCGATCTCCGCCGACTGGGTCTCTATACCGGCATCCAGGTGGCCGTTCGCAGATTCGATGACGCATCCACCCTCGCCTACCCGCCGGTCATCTATCAATTCAAGCGACTGCACCCCGTCGAATGACGCCGCCAGATCTTCTTTGCGCTCGCGAATGAACTTGTAGTCTTTCGGATTCACGCGTATCTTCACATCCCGCCGATCCCTGAGCTGGTAAAGCCCCGCCTTGATAGTCTCCACGATGAAATCCTGATGCCCGTCTATTTCCCGCCGGATGATCTTCCCGGCAATCTCGACCGACAGCTTGAGCAGCTCCGGCTCGATTGATTTCCAAAAGTCCTCGATCTGCTTCTGAGCATCCGCCTCGATCTCGGCAAGACGCTCGTCCATGGCGGACTTCGCCGCTTCAAGCTCCTGTTCCGCCGCCTGATTCCCTTCTTCATAGGCCGACGTCCGAATGGACTCAACCTCAGCCCTCGCTTCCAAGATGATCGTCTCCGCTTCTTCTCGGGCATTCTCGATCATGAGACCGGCCTCTTCCTCGGGTGATGTGCCCTTGGCCCGCGAATGACGCGGCTTATCAAGCTTGCAGTCCACAAGGTAGTAACCCGCGACTTCCGGGTCCGCCACGGACTCAGCCTTTATTATCTTGCTCAACCTCTTGCTCCTATGGCTGCCCCGATCCCTCGGGGTCCTCCGGCTCGGCGATGGCGGCATCGCCACTCGCAATCAGCCCCCTGACTACGGAAGCGATTCGCTGCTGAGCCGCTTCGACGTCCGCCGTCTTCGGCTTCTCGATGAGTTCTAAGTCCTCTTTCAAAGTCTCCGCCGCACGCTCGGACATGTTCCTGAAGATCAGCTCGCTGAACGCCTCGTCGCACGCCTTCAGCGAATACCTGAGGTCTTCCTGATCAATCTCCCTAAGCACAAGCTGCACCGACCGGTCAGTCAGTTTCAGGATGTCCTCGAAGACGAACATCAGCTTCCGAACCTGCTGGCCGATTTCCGGCTCGCGAGTGTTCAGAGCATCGAGCACCAGGCGCTCGGTCCAGCGGTCGGCATTGTTCAGTATCTCGACCAGGGCATCCGGACCGGCAGCGACCTCGACTATGTCCTCTGTGCGCCTCAATCGTGATTCCAGAGCCTCCTCGATGTACGTGATGACGCTCCGGTCAACGTTGTCCATCACGCATATCCGGAAAGCCACCTCAACCTGCAAGTCCTGTTCGAGCCTCGAGATAATAGCCGCCGCCTTCTCCGAAGGCAGATACGCCAGCACCAGCGAGATGATCTGCGGATGCTCCCCCGCCAGCAGATCTACTGCCTCCATCGGCTTCAGGTCCCGCAGCGACTGGAACAGCTTGGTCTTATCGGGAATCGCGGCCTTCTGCATCACCAGGCTGGCTCTCTTCTGACCCAGCGCCTGCTCCAGTACCTGTGCCGCGAAATCCCTTCCGCCCGCACTCGGCGCCTCCGATACCACGGCTCGCTGGAATTCGCTGATGATGGCATCCCTGGTCTCCGGATCTACCTGTCCGATCCTAACTATCTCGGAAGCGAGCATCTCGATTGCATGCTCGTCCAAATACTTGAATATCTCGGCCGATGCCGACGCCCCCAGCGACATCAGCAGCACCGACGCCTTCTTGACCCCATTAAGCTCCTTCAAATTGCGAACTGCCACTTATTCACCTCACGACGATTCTGAAATCCAACTCTTAATGACCTGGGCGACTTCTTCCGGCCGCTTGTCCCCTACTCCCTGCAGCACCGCTCCTCCATCCGCCTGAGGCGGCCCATTCCCCTCTGCGACGGCTACTTTGCCCTGGGTAGGCATCTGTGCCACCGTCTGCTCTGTCACGCTGATCTTGACCGAACCGAGCGTCTTCCTCAGGAAAAAGAGGAATCCGAGAAGCAGCAGCACTGCGCCGACCGTCTTGCCGATCCCCATGTAGTTCGCCTTGGAGGCTATAGCGGCAAGCTCTTTCGCTTCCTTCTGCATCGCGGAGTTGTCGAACGGGACGCTCTCCACGGTGACCTGATCGCCTCTCTTCGGATCAGCACCCACCGCCGCCTCGACGGCCTTCTTTACCGATGGGATTCTGGCCGCATCAACTTTCTCGTCCAGAATCACCGCGATGGAAAGCTGCTCGATCGAGCCCGGCGACTTGATCACATGCTCGGTCGTCCGCGAAACCTGGTATTTGTTGTTCCTCTCGGTCCGACGGTAGCCTTCTCCTTTGGCGACACCGGCCGTCGCGGGAGCGCCCGGCCCCCCGCCGTAGGTCTCGTCGGTCGTGCTCTCAGTCACCAGAAGGCCAGTCCCCGTCCCACCGGGATTAAAGACTTCGCTGCTGGTCTCTCGGCGGTCGAAGTTCATGCGGGCATTGACCCGCACAACCGCCTTATTCGCGCCGACCACCCGATCCAGCATGGTCTGAAGGTCCTTCTCGATCCGCTGCTCCTCATTGCTCTTCAACTGCAATTGTGATGCGCTCAGCCTCGGATCGAGGCCGGTGGCGTCGTCGCCTGCTTCGTTGAGGATATTGCCCTGAGTATCCACGACCGTCACGTGCCCGGGCTTCAATCCAACAACCGCCGCCGATACAAGATGCACGATCCCGCCCACCTGATCGGAGCCGAGTTGGCCGCCGGGTCGGAGTTTCATAACCACGGACGCGCTGGCGTATTTGTCCTGCCGGTCGCGATTGAAAACTGACTCTTCGGGAATTGAAACGTGGACCCGCGCCTGCTCCACCATATCCAACGTGCTGATTGTCCGTTCGAGTTCTCCCTGGAGTCCGCGCTGGTAATTCAATTTCTGCGCGAACTCGGTCATTCCGAAGCTGGTCTTGTCGAAAATCTCGAACCCGACGCTGCCGCCGGCGGGCAATCCCTCAGTTGCGAGTGCCAGGCGCATTTCATGGACATCCTTGGCGGGGACTCTGACGACGCTTCCACCGTCGGTCAATTCGTACTTGACGCCCCGTTCCTGAAGTTTCGAGACAACCGCGCCGGCATCCGCCTGCTCCAATCCCGAGAACAGGACTTCCATTCTGGGTTTGGTGGCAACCACGGAAACCACCGAAAGGAGCACGACGCTTACGGAGATGAACAGAACAGATATGAAGCGCTGAGTATTGCTCAGTGTCCCCCAAAACTTCGATATCGCCTGCACCGGCCCGAGTTTGCTAAATTGGTCCATTCTTCCCCTCTATCAATCCGGAGTCTGCCTTACGCATTACGCATCACGCATCACTATAGCTGCATCCTCATGATTTCTTGGTAGGCTTCGATGATCTTGTTTCGCACCTGAATGGTGAACTGCAGGGCCGTGCTCGCCTTCTGCATGGCGATCATGGCCTGGTGGATCTCTATCGCGTCCCCGGAAGCCAGCTTGTTCGCCACGGTATCCGCGTCCGCCTGGAGGTTGTTCACCTCGGAGATGACCTCTTTGATCTTCCCACCGAACGAAGTGCTCTCGGCGGGTTGAGTGGTCGTCGTCGAGATTGCCTGCGCCGGTATGCTGCTGATTGGGTTAATCGCCATGATGAATCACCTATCCTTTGCCGATTTCCAGGGCCTTGCTGGCCATCTGCCGGGCCGCAGTAATGGCGGTCACATTCGCCTCGTAGGCCCTCGTCGCGGAGATCAAATCGGTCATCTCTTCCACGATGTTCACGTTAGGCATGGCAACCGTGCCGTCCGGCCCTGCGTCGGGATGCGAAGGATCGTAGACCATCTTCGGGGGCTCGGGGCTGTCCAAGACTTGCGCCACCTCGACCCCGCCTTCGCCGCCTTCCAGCTTCCCTAGGCGCGCCCTGAAGACGACCTCCTGCCGCTTGTATGGGCCGCCCTTGTCCGTGCGAGTAGTGCTCGCGTTTGCGATGTTGTTTGCTATCGCATCCAGCTTCGTCCGCTGGGCGAAAAGTCCCGATGCGCTTATGTCAATTGAGGAGAAATTACCCACTGCCGTCACTTCCCTTCTCTGATTGCGGTGCGTATCATGAAGCCCTTGAGGTTCGCCAGTTGAACGAGGGCTTCGTATTCGAGCGAGTTCTTAACCAGGTCGGCCATCTCCCGATCCACCGAGACGTTATTGCCGTCAGGGCCGGCAGGCGTGACCGAGTCGAGCTGCGTCTCCGGCTGGATCTCCTCCAGGCGGTTCATGACCGACTCCAGATCCGAGCCGTCCAGGACGCTCTTGAGCTGGTTCTTGAAGGAGACGTCCGAGCGGGTGAACCCGGGGGTCTCGACATTGGCGATATTGTTGGCGATGGCCCGATGCCTCAATCCGCAGGCGTCCAGAGCCTTGCCGATGGTCACGGTAGCGACATCCGAAAGAAAGTTGCGTATCATGGCGGGGCCTATACAGCAATTCCCGTGCCAGCGT
>Ga0307379_10000957_pt1 | contig 46593 bp, 34 predicted proteins | sample UN2MG_FD_202237 | JGI IMG/M metagenome (GOLD analysis project Ga0307379, IMG submission 202237) | Soil microbial communities from Risofladan, Vaasa, Finland - UN-2 | ecosystem: Environmental > Terrestrial > Soil > Coastal area > Acid sulfate soil | place: Finland: Risofladan, Vaasa | collected... | reverse complement strand
CTCGGGTTCCTGATGTCGCGGGCCAGCTCTACCCTCACCATCTCCGGCTTGCCGTATTCGCGGATGACTGCATTGACGACTTTGCGCATTTCGGTAAGCGATCTTTCCACAACCGGGTTACGTAATTCCTTTAAAGCATTACGGACGGGGATCAAACTGTCTTCAGGCTCGGGCGGGGGCGGATCATATACCTTGGCGACCGCGGTCATGTACGGATTTCCGTTCTCCATTAACGGGATGAGCTTTTTCATGGCCTTTTTTGAGAGATTGCAATAATCCGGCTCCAATTCGAGTTCGGATAGATCCTTGGCTTCGGGCTCATTCAATCCCCAGGCTTTCATGGCGCGGCGCTTGAGGGCGTCATCATCCTCCATGCTCATGATGTCCTCGACCATGACTTCCCTCTCATCTTCGGACAACTTCTCCCATTTCTCCTTGAAAATACCTTTAAGCGCCAAACTGGTTCGGTTACCTATCAGGCCTTTTTGATTGCCTTTTTCAAGTGTGAACTTGTCTCTCTTTTTCAGACCCAGTAGTTCCTTGCTTTTAATCTTGCCGAAGGTCAGGTCGCCCTCTTCTTCCAGGGCGGAGATTATTTTCTTTTTCTCCGAGTCCGTCAGCCCTCGGGTTATGCCCTCGGAGGTGATGCGTAGATTGTTCACGTTTTGGAGAATGCGGAATCTCTGGAAGGTGAGCGAGGCTATTGGCGCTCTTTTGTTTCCGGGTTCGTGCTCGCACTTGCCGATGAGATGGGATTGTGATTTGAGGGGGCGCTGGCTGAAGATGGTATCAAAGATCTCCTTCTTAAAATCATCCGTGAGCAATTCAGGATAGTACTTATTTTGGGCCTTCCAAATTTCCTCGAACTCGTGTTTATACATGTCACGGGAGGTCCAGCGTTGGCGGATGCGCTTTTCTTCCGGGTTGGTGCGGGCATAAAGCTCTCCGAGCGTCCGGACCCTGGCGCCGGTTATTTGCTCATTAAGCTCTTTTATCCCGGCCTTGACCTTTCCGCTTTCCTCATCATCCTTTTTGCCGGCCTTGCGGTTGGACTGGAAGCCTCGCCTCTGTCCCAGATGATAAAGCGCCCGGCCAAGCTCGTGAATGGGGAGCTTTTCATCCAGCGCCCTTGCCCGCAGAATATAGGGCAGCTTCTTGGCGAGAAGCCTGATTGCATCTTCATCCGCGCCCTTCTTCTTCAGCTTCTCGGTCCAGCGCTTAAGTATTTCCCGGTCGAGTTTGGCCAGGGCCGGATCCCTGGCGGCCCTCTGCGCATCCAGGCTTTCCTCTTCCGGCTTTATGGCTGGGAGCATCCCTTTCTTTTGGAGACGCTGATAAAGATCGAACGTCCGCATGGCCCGCCGGTTCAACTGGCGGCGGATGAGCCGGGCGGAGCGGCGCTTTTTGGCCCGCGATTCATCCTTTCCCGATTCCACATCCCCTTCCGTACCGGCCTCAAATACCCGTGCACCCGCCCTCCTGATGTCGGTGATTTCAGGCTGGTCATCTTCTTTGACTTCGCAGTCCAGCACGGCCCAGCCGATGGAGTTGGCGCCTAAGTCTATACCCAGAACATAAGGAATTTTCTTGGCTTCGCTCATTTTTCCACACCCCCGTTAAATTTTTTCAAAAAAACGCTTGACAAGATTAAGGAGATATGTAATTATACGTATAGTGTACCTAAGCGACGATTGTTCTGTCAACCCATAGTAAGAACTTTCGTTCGCAGGGCTCCGGGCCTTGGCCCGACCCCGACGCCTCTCAACGGGGCGTCTTTTTTTTTACGACACGGATTTGAAGGATTGGATGGTACGGATGACACGGATCGGAGTTGAGCGGACCGGCCTTGAACTTGCCCTTTGGTAGTGGTAGTATCTTTTGGATAAGGCATCGAATCTTGGATTGAGAGGTTTTGGATTGGGCAGGCTAAGGAAGATAGTTGTTTTGGTGGCGCTGGCTGCTTTGGCGGCCGGTTTGGTGGGGAGCAGGTGCGAGGGCGATAAGCCGGGCGATGAGGCTGACCCTTTGAAGGCGAAGGCCCGGGAGAAGTACGCGGAGGGGCGGCGGTTGTTTTTGACTTGCGACCCTAACAACTACGACCAGGCGCAGCAGCTTTTCAAGGACGCGATGGCTTACTGGGACGATTACCCGGAGGCTTTGGCGGCGTGGTCGGAGACGATGAGCATGTGGTACAGCTTCATGATCCCGGAGCAGTTGTTCCAGGAGGCTTACTCGCAGGCTCAGCGGGCGGTTCGTCTTGACCCGGAGGTTGACGCGGGATACAGGGCGATGGCCGACCTTTACCGTCACCACCGCGACCCGGCGACGGGGGAGGTGCAGACCCGTTACGCGCTTGACGTGATCGAGCTGGCGTTGAAGATCGCCCCTGACTCCGCGGAGAACCTTTACGTCCAGGGCTCGATCTACCTGGCGCTGGACCCGGCCAAGGCGATCGAGGTCCTGAGCCGGGCGCGGGCCGTGAATCCCGACCTGGGCAAGACTTATTTCAACCTGGCGAGCGCGTACCAGACGGCCGGCGACAAGCTGATGTTGGAGGCGATGAGGGACCCGTCGAAGCTGGAGCAGAATAAGGAGTTGATCAGCCGGAACTATGAGCAGGCGATCGCGGCGCTGCAGACGTATCAGCGGCTGGTTCCGGGGGACCTTGCGGGTTATTGCTCGCTGGGGATAGTGTATCTTCACGACGGCAAGACCACGGAGGCGTTGCAGCAGTTCCAGGAGACGGTTAGCCGGAACCAGAAGGGTGACATCTCGCAGTACCGTTGGAAGATCATGGCGTACGACAAGCTGGCGGAGGCGGCGGAGGTGAAGGACCATGACCTGGGTTCGGCGCGTCTTTACATGGAGCGCGCGCTGGCGCTGGCGCCCAAGAACGCGCAGACGCTGAGTGTCCTGGTTCGTCTGACGAAGGCTCTCAAGGACGAGAAGGCGGCGGCGGAATACCAGGCGCGTCTGGCTGAATCGGTCAAGGAAATGGAGATGAAGGAGCAGGCTGGTCCGGCGGCTGGTCCGGCGGCGGGTTCGACGGCTGGTCCGGGATCGGGTTCGACGGCCGATGTTCCGGCCGGACTGGAACTCGGCGCCACCGCGGAATAAAATAGAGGATACGAAAGGATACCCGCGGCCCCTAAACCTTTAACCCTCGGGGAGGTTTTGGCAAATGCTCAGCTCGAGCGTGCTGGTAGTAAACAGGTCATTCATGCCGGTGCACATCACGACGGTGCGTCGGGCCCTGACCATGTTGTATCAGGGGGTTGCCAAGGCCGTCAACGAGCAGTACGAGGTTTTCAATTTCGATGACTGGAGCCAGTTGAAGCCGAAGGCGGGCGACGCCCAGATCGGTCTGGTTCACGGGGCGATCAAGATTCCTCGCGTGATCCTGCTCATCACCTACGACCGCATCCCCAAGCGCCACGTCCGCTTCTCGCGGCTCAACATCTTCCTCCGTGACCGGAACACGTGCCAGTATTGCGGCCGGAGCCTGCCGCGGCGCGAGCTGAACATTGACCACGTGGTGCCGCGGTCGCGGGGGGGGACGTCGGTGTGGGAGAACGTTGTCTGCTCCTGCCTGGAATGCAACCGGAGAAAGGGCGGGCGGACACCGGACGAGGCCGGCGTGCGCCTGGTCAAGAGGCCGTCCCGTCCGCGCTGGACCCCGAACATGGGCTTCAAGTTCGACTCGCGGCAGTACAAGGAGTGGGTGCCCTTCCTCAACTTCATTGACGTGTCCTACTGGAACGCGGAACTCGTGGAATGAGAAAGTTCCTGGTCGTCCTCGCGGCCGCCTGCCTGGTGCTGACCGCGTGGTGCTTCCACCGGCGCCTGTTCCAGGACGACGAGAAAAGGATCGCCGCGGTCATCGAGGAGATGCGGCAGGCCGCGGAGAAGAAGAGCGCGGACGGGGTCATCGGGCATTTTTCGAACGATTACTCCGACCGTGACGGCAACACCAAGTTCATGATCTACGGTATGATCAAGGGCTCGCTGGACCGGGTGGACGAGATTCGGATCAAGGTTTCGGACGTCAAGGTGACGGTGGCGGGGGATAGCGCGTGGGCCAGCGCGCGGATCGTGGCGGAGGCCACCCGCGACGGGAAGGTGTATTACCCCTTCGGCTCCGACTCCGATCCCGAGGCCCCGAGCCTGACCTTCAAGAAAACCAAGACCGGAGACTGGGCCATCGTCAAGGTGGAGAACGTCAGGAACAACTCGTTTTAGCCCCGTTGCAAGGTCCCGCCAATAAGAAACCGCCAGGACACCAGGGGCACAAAGAAAAAATCTTTTTCCCGTGATCCCCTATGATTCCCGATTAAGCGATTTGGAGTGCGCAAGCTTGATTGCGCTTTTCTTAGCCCCGGCTTGACGGGGCGTGGCGGCGCGTTGGTCTCGCTCCTTCACCTTTCCGGTCCATCCATGCTCCGCCGGGATCAAGCTCCCGGCTCGTCAAAGCGGATGATCCGCCTCAGGCGGTGTCAAGCCACCGCACTCCAAAACCGGAGGTCGCGTTTAACCGGGAATCATGGATGATCCCCTTGGTGGTTCAATGGCCGCGTTCAATCCAGTGCCATGTATGCGGCCGGGAAAAAACCCGGGGCGTGAGACTTTTTTAGTCTCACGCCCCGAGGCTGATGGTATTTGGGGTTCCGGTTAGAATGGCAGCTCGATGCCTTCTCCCCAGGACATGGCATACGGCGGCGGAGTGCCGAGTGAGCCTTGACCCTGAATCTCTCCCTTGCAATCATCGCTCAAGCAAGTGGTCCAGATACCGCCGCGGTCGTCAATGGCCAGGGTCCCGGTATTCGGCATGACCGTAAACTGCTCAGTCGTCCCATCATGATCGAAATCCCACACCGTACCCCCGCTGAGGTAGTCCACGATCCATAGCCTCATCTGGCCCTCGGAGCAGGCGATCCCGGAGTTGGGCACCCAGGTCTGGAAGATGAGCAGGCTCTGGGTCACGGTGGGCGACGCGATCAGCTTTTCGCCCGGGTCAAAGGCCCTGGGCCATCTGTCGCTGTCGCCGGTGAGCGATTCCCGTATGGTGGAAGCATACTGGCAGCCGGCCGCGGCCGCGGGCTGGTTGTCGAGCAAGGCATAGAGCCGATAGATGTCGGAGTCGCTCTGGGAGGCGTCTCCGGTCTCGATGTGGCCGGTGGAGAAATAGACGAACAGCATTTCGTTGGGCCCGTTGACCAGGATCGGGGTGTACCAGATCGGCTGGCGCCGGGTCTCTTCGTCCGGGATCCCGTCCACGTCGGTGTCGGTCACGTCGTAGAACAGGCACTGGGTCCAAGTGGCCGGGTCCGGGTCGTGGAAATTCATTTTCCAGACCCTGCCCTGGTTGTCGCCGACGTAGGCCCAGTCATAGAATCCGTCCTGGTCGGCGTCAATGATGGACGGCGAGCCCGGGACCTGGTTCCAGTTCTTGACACTGGTATCCACGTCCAAGTCATCGTTGAAGTCGGTATTGTTGATCTGGTCCTTGTCCCAGAGATCAAAGACCTTGAGCAAATCTCCGTTGACCGAGTCTATGATGTAGAACGAGCCGCTCACGTCGGAGGTGTTGCCCGGGCTGAGTCCGCCCCCGAAGAAGGCCACATTCTTTTGATGGTCTTGGTCTGGGTATTTGATGAAATCCCTGACCGGAACGGACCAGGCAAAGCCGAGCTGCTGGTCATGGAAGTTCCACAGCGGCTCGACCCCGGTGTCATCCGTGGTGGTGGCGTCCGTGACGTCCATGGCGACATAGGCGGTGCCGCCGCCTCCCAGTCCGACCATGAGCACGCTTCTCCATACGTCGGGCGTGTCCGTGTCGTAGTCGAAATCGCCGAAAACGTCGTCCACCACCGGCGAGCCGTCCACGCCGTAAATCTGCAGTCCATTGTACAAGTTGACCAGCGACTTCATCTCGCCCTGCGGGACGTAGCCGAAGGCCTCTTTTCCGGTCTTGGAGTCAAAGGCGTGAAGCACGCCGTAGCCGGTGCCCATGTAGATCAGCTTGGGCCGGTTCGCATTAGCGGTGACGAAATCAGAGTAATAGGGCATCAAGGAGTACTCGGTGGACCGGGGCGGGCCCACGAGCTGGGGCTGGGAATGGAAGTTCGGGCCCAGCGCCCAAGGGACCGTGTCCCCGGATGCAAAGGTCGCGCCCGTGTCATGCCTGATCAGCTCTACCGTTTTCTCTATCACCGTGTTCGTGTAAGCATTGTAAATCGGGTTAAACGGCTGAGGATCGAGGGCCAAGATGTGAGTGGGATCAAAATCCTTCTTTTTGGAAGAGGAGGGGTCATCCAGCACATACAGCGGGTTGTCGCCCACCGCGAAGAAGAGGTTGCGGTTGTGATTGCTGTTGAGGGTCACGGCCGCGTCGATGTCTTGCCAGTTGAACGCGGTGTTACCGGGCAGGGGTTCCAGTTGCCATGACATGAGGTGGCCCTCCCACAACGGCCTATCCAGCCTGACGTCAAAGTAACTGGTGATGCCCGCATTATCATAGGTGGAGACCTTGGGCGCGGTGCGGGCATAACTGCCCTGCATGATGGCGTTCATGATGATGGAAAATGATTGTAAGAGTTGAGGCTTATTATCCGCGAAGAAAAAAGTAATAATGTCATCTTCCACGTCAGACATCTCTGAGGCCTCGGCAATATCAGTCAATAGAATCTGTCCGGCATCACTGACTCCTTGGAATCCGATGACATAGGTCTTGACCCCGGTGAGGGAAGGCTCCAAGCCCCCGCCGTCGTTGGCCAGTCTACTAGTCCAGGTGATTGCATTGTTCTTATTCTCGCCCTGGGTCTGATCGCCGTCGGTCAGGAAGATCAGGAAGTTGCGCCGGCACGGTTTTACACTGGAATCGCCGGTATGGAAGTAGGGGTCGTCCTGGACGATATGTTCAATCTCATCCAAGCTCCCGCTGGCGATGGGCCAGCTCAGGTCATAGAACATGTTGTGGTTATTTGTGGTAATGCTGGTAAGGAGCTTATCCTTGGGACGCTGAGTAGTGTCCCATCCGCTCCAAAGATCGTCGTAGAAATAGCGATAGGCGTCGTGGAAGGCCGCGGCGATGGGGGTCAAAGCGCCGCTGCCGGGAGGATCAATGGCGCCGCTGTTGATCATAGTCTGGAGGTCCAGATTCAATTGGTCCACCGAATTGGTCTCTTTGTAAGCCGGGAAATCGGCCCATCCATCCAGGTTCCAGATCAGTTTCGCTCCCACACACATGCTCGAGGCGTCAGCGGGGAAGTCGTCGTCCGTGCAGCTGGGGGACTCTTGGTCTTCCGTATAGTTGCCTACTTTGTAGGTCGTCGTGTTATCGTAAACCATGAGCCCGTAATTGACGTCGGGGTATCTGTCCATGATCCCCTGGTCCTCGTACTTGGCGTCGTCATAGTAGAGGTGCTCGAAGAAGATGCCGCCCTTGGGGTCGTCAAGGTCTATATCGTCAAAGGTCAAGGGGTCGAGGCCGATCTTCTGCCAGATGTAGTCGTCAATGCGGGTATAGCCCTCGGTGTCAAAAATGAACTCGGGGCCAAATATATTGTCGGGCTGGGGAACCACGTCCACCGCCGTCACGTTGGGCAAATCGGCGCCCATTTCCGCCTTAATGGTTGCATCGTCAATCGTGGCGCTGGTGGGGATGGCGCCCGCGGTGCCCTCATCACATTTCGTATAAATGTTCCGCACGCCGATATTGCCGTCGTCCCTCGCTCTGCCACTGGTATCGAAGTACCACAGGTCGTAGCGGCCGTCGCCCCAGACCTCCATCTCATCTACTTTGCAGATGTGCGTCGCGTTGCCGTTGGCGGCGGCCCAGGCTGCCAGGGTCATCTTTTTGGACTCGATCGTATCCGCATCGGTGACCCCCAGGTCGGCGTAAAACACGATGAGATCCGAGGATGCAATCGGCTTATAACATTCTTTCCAGCCCCTTTGGTTCCAGGGGTCTCTGACATAATAACAAAGGCCGGTGCGCCACTGGGGGATGAGATGGCTGCTGGGGTCCCACCAGATCGCGCTCGAGCTGGGAGGAACATTGTAAACGGGCACCACGTAGACGGTCCCGCCGAAAAGCGTGCCGGTTTCCTCGTACCGGTAATATTTGCGGAAAGCCCCGCCGAAGGACATGTAATCCAACCCGCTGGGGCAAGGGCTTGTGCTTGAAGGTTCCCAGATGTCCCGGTTGCCGCTGCCGGTGGAGTCGTTAGCGACGTTCGCGGTCGCGCGCCGGTGGAAACAGGTTGTGGCCTCCTCCCGCGCGTAGGCGTCGAGGAAGGTCAGGGCGTTCGTGACATCGGTGTCAGGATGCTGCGCGTCGTATTGGGAATAAAACACGAAATAAGGGCCGCCTTTGTACGCGTCGTAGTGATCGGTGCCATACGTATCCCAACGCACCCGGTAGACGTGCACCCGGGAGGCCATGAGATCGTCCAGGACCCAATGCCCGCCGATCGTGGTCGTGTCGCCGTGAGCGATATAGACCGGGTCGTTGTCGGTTGTTTTGTATTGAAGCTGGCCATCCCCGGTCAGAACGATCTTGAGGATATCAAGACGGGTTTTAAGAACGCCTTCCACATCAATCTTATTGCTTATCATACTGCCGGAGTTGTCAAGCAGGAGCATGACATTGGGCCGGGCCCTCTTTTGGGTGTAAAACGGGGCCTCGGCAACCTGGCCGAACACCTGAGAGCCGATCACCATGAGGGCCAGCGCTCCCAGACCTGCTACTATCTTTATCTTTTTCATGTCCTGCCTCCTTTGTCAGCAGTTGTGATTCATTAATCCGCCAATCTGAACTAATAGCACAGCAAACCCCGTGCCGAATCTGGAATTTATTGTTTTATCTTTATTATTAAGCAAGTTGCGTAGATTTTACCGCCGGGAAAAGCGGCCCGCCAGTACAATTTGCATAGTTTCAATTGGCTTATGCGCAAATTTGTCGGCTCGAATCCGGGAAACAAAGCGGCCCCAGGAGCCCTGATCTCATTATTATTGCTAGGTTTTTTCATGGTCGAGAACCAATACCCCTTAAGTTTTAGCAAGTTAGGGGCCCAAGACCGCGGCCGGGGCCTGGTTTTGAGAAAATATTCAATGGTCCGGTCCCGCGCTGCCAATGAGCTAACTTGGCACGGATATTCTCTTTTCCCGTAAAATCACATCACCGGGCCGGGAAAAAAGTGCGCATGTTTTAAAAAGCTCTGTGCATTTTAGAGTGGATGATACTTGCAGCATGAACCGCCAAGAGTTTTACACGGATGGAGCGGATTCGAACGGATTTCACGGATCGGACCAGGATATCCGTGCGATCCGTATCCCATCCGTCGGCGTCAAGTTAAATCGCACCCCTTCAAGTCATCGAGATCAGCGATTTTTTTCCGGGCTTACGGATGGAAACTGATCTCACGGATCGGGAAATTTCCCGCCCTTCTCTGATCCGTGCCATCGCTCCGCCGCCGAAGCAGCTTTGGCGCGCAGGCTGCCGTCCCATCCGTGTTCATCCGTGTAAATTCTTAAACCCCTTCAGAGGATGATCTACTCTCGAGTGCACGGAACCTTTTAAAAATTATACGGCATGAACGTCATGATTCAATGGAATCCTGGCCCGCGGCTCATTCCCCGTTGACACGCGCACCGCTTTAATCTATGGTTTTACCGGGCCGCGCCCGGCCGGGCGGGCCGGAAAAAACGATGCGCAAGATTCATGGCCCCATACGGTTCAAAACCAATTTCCAGACCAGGGAGGGGATGATCCAAGTCCTGATAATCTTGTACGTCCTGCTCATCATCATCGTGGTTGCCGGGTTCATCGTCTGGCCGGTCTTGAATTGCCGGGGGCATGGCGACCTGGCGCGGGGCGCCGGATCAGTGCTCGCCGCCTGTAACGCGTCCCTGCTCGATTATTTCCCGCCGCTCCAGATCTTGCTTTATGTCCTGGCCGGCGGGTTCGCGGCCATGGTGCTTTTCCGGCAATTCATTCCCCTGCTCACGGTGGACGACGACGCCATCGAGATGTATTACCCCTTCCTGCGCTTTTTCCGGCTCCTGCCCGGCATGAGAAAAACACAGGCCCGGACCCGGATCCATTTTTTCGACGCCGAGGCCGTCTTCAGCGACTTCCTGGCCACGGGAAACGGCGAGTACCTGTTCACCGCCATCGTCTCCGGCCCGCGCCAGACCGTGTTCCGGCCCGGCTTCATCGGCTACTTCGAGATCATGGACCTGATCGAGACGCGCGCGCCGCAGGCCAAATGGGACGGGCGCACCCGGCTGCTCGTCGCCAACCATGACCGCGGCGGCTCCGTTTACCGCACCGAGCAGGCCCTGAAAAAAGAGCTCCGGCAAAGGCTCAAGGCCGCCGCGCCCTCCTGGTGGCAACGGCAAAAACTCATGCGTAAGATGAGGGGCAAAAGGCAATTCCTTTTCCGCTCACTTCTCCCGCCGCCGCCTGATGACAACGCATAAAGCTCGCCCCGGTGCTTGCCGATCCTCGGCCCGTGCTGACTTGCCATCGCGCTTATCCGTCCTATACTTCCATGAAGGACTTTGAGGCGGTAATGAATGCGATCTTGACGGAGAAGCTCACCAAGAATTACGGCTCGCTCACGGCGCTCGATCAGGTTGACCTGGAGGTGCCGCAGGGGGAGTCGTTCGGTCTGCTGGGCCCGAACGGGGCGGGCAAGACCACGCTGATCTCGGTGCTTTCCACGCTGTTGAAGCCGACCTCGGGCCGCGCCGAGCTTTGCGGGCTGGACGTGGCGAAGGAACAGGCCCGGGTGCGCGCGAAAATCGGGATCGTGTTCCAGGACCCGAGCCTGGACGAGCGGCTCACGGCCCGCGAGAACCTGGAGCTGCACTGCTCCCTTTACGGCGTCCCGCTCCGCGACCGGGCCGCGCGCATGGACTGGGCGCTGGAATTCATCGAGCTCAAGGCGCGGCAGCACGAGCTGGTCAAGACCTTTTCCGGCGGGATGCGGCGACGCCTCGAAATCGCGCGCTGCCTCACCCACCAGCCGGAGGTGCTGTTTCTGGACGAGCCCACCGTCGGGCTTGACCCGCAGACCCGCGACCATATCTGGACCTATTTGGAGAGCCTGGGCTCGGAGCTGGGCATGACCATCGTGCTGACCACGCATTACATGGAGGAGGCGGATAGGCTGTGCTCGCGCGTGGCGATCATTGACCTGGGCCGGATCATCGCGGTGGGCGACCCGGAGGAGCTCAAGCAAGGGCTGGGCCAGAGCATCGTGACCATGGCCAGCGACCGGCCGGAGGAATTGCTGGAGGGGCTGGAGCTCACGGAGGACGAGCGGGCGCGGGCGTCGCTGGTGAACGGCCGGATCACGCTCAGCGTGGCCGACCCGGAGCGGATGCTGGGGCGGGCTTTTAAGCTGGAGGAGTCGCGCGGGCTCACGGTGATGTCGGTGAGCATCTCGCGGCCGACGCTCAACGACGTTTTCCTCAAGTTCACCGGCCGGGAGCTCCGGGAGGAAAAGGCCGACAAGGTGGACGGCATGATGATGCGGAAAAGGGCGAGAACAAAAAGATAGGGCTTTTTCCAAGAAGAACAAGTTGGAACCTTGCACTTGCCTTCAACCAAAGGGGCAGGGGATTTTATTAGCCGCAGATGAACGCAGATGAACACAGATTAAGAATAAATTATTAAAATATTATCTGCGTTAATCTGCGTTCATCTGCGGCAAAAAAAACATTGAGGATAGCGTATCACGATGAACCTGGAGCTTGAGAAAATCTACCGGCTGTGGAAGCGGGAGATGATCCGGTTTTCCCGCGAGCGGTCGCGGATCGTGACCAGCGTGGTCACGCCGCTTCTATGGATCGTGGTGTTCGGGTCGGGGCTCCGGGGCAGCGGCTTCGGGGCGGCCGCGGCCGCGGCGCCGGGCGGGGCCACGGATTACCGCGTGTTCATCTTTCCCGGCATCGTGGGGATGTCTTTGTTGTTCTCCTCGATGTTCACCGGGGTGAGCGTGATCTGGGACCGCCAGTTCGGGATCCTGCGGGCGGTGCTGGTGGCGCCGGTGTCCCGGCCCGCCATCGTGGCGGGAAAGGCGTTCGGGGGCGCGACCGGGGCCATGGTCCAGGGCGTGATCCTCTTAGCGTTCGCGCCGCTGGTGCACGTGCACCTGACGGTGTGGAACGTGGCCCAAGCGCTGCCGGTGATGTTCCTGATCGCGCTGGGCATCGTGTGCATCGGCCTGCTGATCGCGGTGTTCATGGAGAGTTTGGAGGGCTTCAACCTGATCATGAGCTTCGCGATCATGCCGATGTTCTTCCTGTCGGGCGCGCTGTTCCCGCTGGACGCGGCGCCGGAGTGGCTGCAAACGGCGAGCCTATTGGACCCGCTCACCTACGGGGTGGACGCGCTCCGCGGCATCCTGCTCGGTACCGGCCACCACTTCCTCTCCCCGCTCCTCGACGTGGCCGTGCTCGCCGCGTTCGACACCGCCGTGCTCAGCGCGGCGGCGATGGCGTTCGGGAGGAAGAAGTAGCTACAACTGGTTTCATAACCCGCCCAATCATCCGCGAACAGAAATTAAAAAAACAAGGATATTTAGGATGTTAAGGATAAATACGAGTTTTTTCTTATCCTGATTATCCTAAATATCCTTGTTTCTTCATTCCGCGGATGGCCACCCGCGGCTTATTCCTTGAAAAGTATCCCAAGCTTACTTGGCCGATGCCCTCTTCCAGATCAGCTTCGCCACCGCGGAGTATATCGTCGGTGAGAATCGGACCAGGAGCCACAGAGGCCATACCTGCCAGCGGGGTGAGACCACGATCGGTTTGTCCCGAAGAAGTCCTTTAAGTCCGTCCCGCGCCACGCCGGCCGGATCTTTGGCCAGAAACCCGTATTTAGCTTCGAGCTGCTGCCGCCGGCTTTCGATTTTATTGTCGGACGTGCGAAGCCTGGCGTCCTTGCCGATATTAGTATTCATGCCGCCGGGGCAGAGGACGGTTACGCCGATGTTGTGTTTGGCAAGCTCGACCCGAAGCGCCTGGGAAAGGCCGACCATGGCGAACTTGGTCGTGCTGTAGGGAACCAGGCCCGGGAGAGGTGTCAATCCCGCGGCGCTGGCGGTGATGAGTATCTTCCCCTGCTTGCGCCCGATCATTTTCGGCGCGAACAGATGCACCATGTAGATCGCGCCCCAGAAATTGACGCCCACGATCCATTGCCAGTCCTCGATCTTGAGCTCTTCGATCACTCCGCCTACGAGCACGCCTGCGTTCAGACACAATATGTCCGCATGTCCCCATTCCTCGAAGAAACCTTCCGAGAATCTCCGGACCGCTTCGTAGTCCGAGCCGTCAACCTTGTATCCTCCAGCCTCCGCTCCTGTGGCCTTTAGTTCCTGGACAACTTCTTCAATCCTCTCCTCCACAATGTCCGTGATCACCACCTTGGCCCCGGCTTTGGCAAGCTCCAGGGCCAAACTCCGGCCCAAGCCCGAGCCGCCGCCGGTTACTACCGCAACTTTATCCTTAAGTTCCATTTTCATAACCCCTTTTCAAAATACTTCGAGCTCACCGGCCCGGTATGGAGAAGATTAGACTTTGAGGCTCAGTTAAACAGAGTTAAACAGGGGTCTGACCCCGGCCGCCTATCGGAGTACATCATATCATTTCCAACCCTGAAAGGGTGAAATATGAGTAGCCGCAGGTGCAACCTGCGGAACAGTCCCCCACACGCTGCCAACCCTGAAAGGGTTGAACCAAAAGCGGCGGGAAGGTGCGACCCCTTCAGGGTCGGGATAATGTCTCGCGCCGTTCCGGGGGTTCCACCGCCCGGCTACTCACATTATTCCCCTCCGGGGAAACATACCGGGCCTCCGGCCGCGGGTGGCCCACGCGGTTTCATTTGGAAACTGCGTGGGCGGCCACGCCACGGGCTGAGCTGGGCGGGCCGGTATCAATCGCCTGATTCCCTGGACATGGACCGGGCCCGGGTCCTGAGAAAAAATGGAGCATGGATCAAGTGGCGCTTTTTAATCCTCAGGCTTCCGCGGCCATAAAATTCCGCCAAGCGGGACCGCAAGAGCCACCCCTTTAAATTTTACATCGGCAGGCCACCCTCCAGTTCATCCAGGTATTTCATCACCTCCTTAGTGGTGAAGGTGACAACCCTCGCGTATCTTTTGAGTTCAGGGAGTTGCTGCTTTCGGGCCCGGAGAGACAGCGGGTTCAGGACCAGGTGGATTTCCGCGTTCTTCAATTTCCCCGCCCGACCCAGTACGAGGAGTGGTTCGAGGTCGGTGATCAGGTTTTGTTCGAGCCGGAGGCCTTCAACCTCTTCCATCCCGGTGAGCGGCGTGAGGTCGGTGATGAAATTTTCCGGGACCGATAGCCACGTTAATTCTTTCAAGCCGCCCAGGGGCCGGAGGTCGTGGACGCGGTTAGCCCCCAGCAGAAGGCCCTTCAGCTTTTCGCATCCAGCAAGGGGAGAGATATTGATGACGCCTATAGTGCGAGTTATTCGGCCGGCATAGGAATTGAGAACATTCATCGAGTTCGCCGGATTCAAGGCCCCCTCCATCACCGCGAACTGCACTCCTAATACGTATTGGGCAATGGGAAATTTGACTCCGTCGGCCCAGCTGAAGGTCCGCTCCTGCATGAGGGCCAGGCTTTCGAGATTTTTCAGGTGCGACAAGGGACCGAGATCGAAGAGGGGATTGGCGCTGAGGTCCAAAATCCGCATCTGCGTCATCCCGGCCAGGGGCCGCAGGTCAAAAATCCTGTTGCCGTACAATGCAAGTTCGCGGAGCTTGGTGAGGCCGGCCAAGGGCCGGAGGTCGCGAATGAGGTTAAGCCCGAGGTCGAGCGACTCCAGTGCCGTGAGCCCGGAGAGCGGCTCCACCGAGAGAATCAAGTTGTTTGAGAGGTTGAGTTCCCGGAGACTTTTAAGGTCGCCGAGCGGGTGAAGGTCGGAAATTCTTCCGCCGGACAAATTAAGATCTTGGAGGTTGACGCAAAATTCGATGCCTTCGAGGTGTTCAACATCGAAGGCATGCAGGTAAGTCATTGCGGCAAGATTTTCCGGTGTGAGCGGGGCATTGAGTTGCTCCTTCACCTGAGTCTGGAGATGCTCATCCTTGAAAACCACCTCTCTTTCCCCATTGACGGAAGCTATACAAAACAGAAGCGCGGAGAAGCTGAAAACCATTTTAAAGAAGGAATTTTTCATTTGTGCCTCCTGTCGAAATTAGAAATCGGGGTAATGGGAATCATACAAAGGTGGGCCAATGAAATCAAAAAGTCTTAAAGCGGGGGACATATTATCTATTCCAGGTAGAAACTGAAATGAGTAACGTATTCGGACTAAAGTCGCACCCACATATGAGGTGACGCGATCGTTATTCCTTGGCCTTGTTCAACATGCGGGAGATGCGGATCATGGTGTAGTGGTAGAGGGGGAAGAAGTGGCGCTTGAGGAAGTAGACGAGCTTGATGTCAAACGAGGTGAGGACGAGGAAGGTGTTGCGGTTGACGGCTCGGATGATCTGTTGGGCGACCTTTTCCGGCGGGATGGCGTGGGCGGAGAAGCCGGCCTTCATGCCCCGGACGTAGCGGCTGTCCGGGTCCACGCCGATGATCTGGACGGTGTGCTTGAGCGGCGTTTCCACGGCGCCGGGGCAGACCACGGTGACCCCGATGTGGTGCTGCATCATATCGTAGCGCAGGACCTCGGATACGCCGACCAGTCCCCACTTGGCGGCGGAGTAGGGCGCGTGCCAGGGCGCTCCGGTGAGCCCGGCCACGGAAGCCACGTTGACCAGGTGGCCGCCCCTGCCGGCCTTGATGACGGCGGGCAGGAAACACTCGATCACGTGGATCGGGCCCCACAGGTCCACGTTGATGGCCTTTTGCCAGTGCTCGTGCTTCAAGTCCTCCACCTGGCCCCAGATCGCGATGCCGGCGATGTTCATGAGTATGTCGAGCGGGCCGTGCTCGCGGTGCACGTCGGCGGCGAACGACTTGCACGCCTCGTAATCCGCGATGTCGAACGCGCGGCTCGCGGCCACCTCGCCGCCCTGCCCTTTTATGATCTCCGCCGTCTCGGCCAGGCCCTGCGCGTTCACGTCGGTCAGGAACATCGTTGCGCCCAGGCCCGCCACCGCGACCGCCGTTGACCGGCCGATGCCGCTGCCCGCGCCGGTGATCAGCACCTTCACGCCTTTTTCGATCTTCATCCATATCCTCCCAAGCGTTGTTATGAGCGGGGGCAATTCAGCGCATTAGAATCATATACGATTAATTACCTGGTAATTCGGCCAGGCTGCATCTTTATGCCGCCCCTTCAGGGCTGCAAAGGATATTATTATCTCCGATATCCCAGGGTAGGCCGAAGACGGCCAACCCTGGGCTATCTTATTATCGCCCTTTCAGGGCGGAAGACAAAGACACCGATCAGATTGAAATACGACATTATCACGATCATGTGCTGGGCAGCGGATGGCGGGCCTGCTATGGCTCCGACCAGATTTCCACGAAGCGGTTCAGGGGCCGGTCGAGGACGTCCCCGGCCGCGCCCTTCAGATAGCGGTCGAAAAATGCGGCTGAATATTGCTTGTAGGCCTGGGCCTTGTCCGGGAAGTGGCTCCTGAAGCCGGGCAGGACGAGGCGGGCCACGCTCAAGTTGAGGGTGGCATCGGCCGCCGTCATGTGGTCGGTCTTGCGGAGGCGGATGAGGTACTTGGGCGGCGGGGCGTTATCGTAGATGGTCTGCAGCGGCGTCCAGGGCACCTCGAACCTCTGGTCGTCGCCGTTGATCAGCATGATGGGCAGCTTAAGGGCGGCGGCGGCGCGGGGCAGGTCCGGGAACATTATGGCCGGGCTCATGACCAGGATGGCCTTGACCCGGGCGTCACGGAACCCGAACGGCCCGGCGTCCCTGACATAATCGAAGCAGCAGGGATCGGGCAGGCGGTCCAGCGCGAGGTCGTCCATCCGACACCGCTCCGGCGGCGGGGCTTGGCCGCAGTAAAACGGCAGGCCGCCGACCATCAAGGTGGTGTAGCCGCCCAGCGAATGGCCGGCCATGCCGATGCGGTCCGGAGCGATCATGGCGTGAAAAAAGGCCGCCGGGTCCCGGTCCTGCTCCAGCGCCATGTCAATCACGGCCTTGATCTCGGCCGGCCGGTACGAAAAATTATAGCCGCGCTCGGCCATCGTCCGGCCGAACAGGTCGAACACCACCCGCGACAGGTCGAAGTTGTTCTTGAGCACCGACCAGGTCAGATCGCCCGCGCCGATCTCGGCCCCGCCCCCGATGTGGCACATCGCGGCCTCGTCGTGGTCGGGCGCCATGACCACGTAGCCCAGGCTCGCCAGGTTCTCGTTGAAGAAAATGTGCTGCGCCGCGCACCCGCCCATCCCGTGCGAAAAAATGATCAGAGGATACGGCGCGCCGCCGCGGTCGGCTTCCGCGTCCCGCACCGCCCAGCCCCGGACGCCCGTGCCGTACGTCACCGGCGGCCGGAACGAGGCCGACGCCGCCGCCGGATACCAGGCCAGCAGCGGCCGCGACTCGCCCCCGATCTCCACGTTCAGCACCTTCACCCCCACCGGGTAAGGCCCGTCCGGAGCAATGGCCCGGACCGCCGCCCCGCCCGCCGCCGGGCCCAGCGCCAGGGCCAGCGCGCACATCACGACCCAGCCCATCCTCCGCATCCTGGCCGTCATCCTTTCCCTCCCCTTCTCCCAGCGCCCGGGCACACCATCCGCCCCGCGCCGGTTCAGCGATTATACAGCGGACGCCCGGCCCGGCCAACCAGGAGAGGTTTCCGGACGATTTCATATTCCAACTGACGCGGCAAGAATTGCAAAACTTGAAGTTCCATTTTGGAACATCAAGTCGGGATTGGCAGTTGATGGACATTTATTCCAAAGGCATAAGCAGGATTGAATTTCTCGCCGAGCCTTTTCTCTTTAAATGCAAAAAATAATATGGTACTATTACCTGAGAAGGCGTAGGAGGGCGTGAAATGAATACCTCGAAGCAGACGAAAAAAAACGGCGTGAATGAACGTGAGCGGAATTCCGCGCCTAGGATCAATGACCGGTCTGAATCCCCCGATAAAGCCGTTAAACATAACGCCGTTAGGGTGGATTCAATTGAGCTGAAAAATTTCAAGCTGTTCGAAAATTTCAAGTTACCATTTCCCCCTCCCTCCGTGCCCGCTGAACCGGACATCGTGGTTATTGGGAGCAGAAACGGCCTGGGAAAAACTTCGATCCTAGAGGCGATCTCGCTGATGATGATTGCCGCCAACTTCGAATACACGGATTTTCTGGATTCAAGCTCGCAATCCATTGATCTGCGATCATTAGACCCCAACCTGTTCATAAGAAAGCAAAGCAAGCAAAAGCAAGCAGAGGTCTTATGTGAATTCTGCTTCGGAGAAAGCAAAGGGAAATTTAAAATACAACTCAATAAAGGTGAAGGCCCGACATTCTCGGAGGTGAAAACTCGCAATTACTTCCCAATTGGAGAATACTTGGATGGATATAATTGGGGCACTTCCGACATGGACTATAGTGAAGACCCTTTCAGGGCATTAATTGGAGAGAGCGAGGATTGCCTGATAATTCCTTCTCTTCTTTATTTGCATAGCTACCGGAAAATTTTCAAGGGAAATATTGAAATAATAACAGCGATGACAAGCGGAGCGCCACGGGGGCCATTTCGCAGATCGCTTCTCGCGGAACCCGATCGTCTAGGCTTGTTCAAGAACGCTATTTTTAAAGCCAAGATGACCGAAGCAGGTCTGATTGAACACGAAGCCGCCTTCGATGATGAGCAAGTTTTAGAAAAACTTTACAACTTATTAAATGAATTTGTTGGAGGCACAAGTTGCAAACTCATATGGGATCGTGGGCCTCAAGACCTTCTTGTAGAGATGCCGGACAACACCTTCATCCCATTTGATTCTCTTAGCTCGGGAGAGAAGGAAATCGTATCAACTTTGTTCTTGATTTGGTATTACTCAAGAAAGCAACAGAATATCGTGCTGATTGATGAGCCCGAGCTGCATTTGAACGCGGAATGGGCAATAGGCTACGTGAGGACTCTCGCCAAGCTCTGCCCAAAAAATCAGTACATCATCGCGACCCATTCCGAGGACGTGTTTTCTTCGGTTGACGCCGATCACCGGATTATCATCGAGCCCGACCGCGAGGCCGGGTAATGCCCACGCCACGAGCCGGGGCGCGCCCCGATGATATCCGGTCCCGCGCGCGGCACACCCTCTTTGTTGAGGGCATCGGCGAAGCCTCGCTGGATGCCTATACCTGCAATCTCATCCTGCGGGACCTGAAGATCAGCGTGCAACCCATGGGTCCGGCGTATCACGTCAAGGCGGTGGCGCAAGCCTTACATGATAACCATCCTTCCTATTACTTCCTGATAGACCGCGACCATATTGACGATGCCGCGGTGGAAAAGAGCTGGAAAGAGTTCCCGGACCCCGCTTCATTTAACCTGCTGATCTGGAGAAGGAGAGAGATTGAAAACTACTTCCTTGATCCGGATTACCTGGCGGCCAGCTCTTATCTGGTCAAAAGCCCGAAAGTGCTGAGGCGCGAGATCGCCTCTCTTGCCGGCAAGAGGATCTATCTTGACGCGGCGAACCTGGTGATCATCCGGCTTCGAGAAACACTCAAGGAAAATTGGATAAAATGTTTCGATAAGGTGAATGGATTTGAAAGCAAGGCCAAGGCTCTTGAGAAGTTGCTTTCAGCAAAGGGGTTGGCGGACAAGGCCGGGAAGGTGGCCAAAGACCTCGGGGCTGAGAGCATTGAGGAAAATTTCGAGCAGACCGTCAACTATCTTCTGGGAAACTCTCTCCGGCCTGAATATGGACAAGGAAAATGGCTGGAGATGGTAAAAGGCAAGGAGATACTGCCCACCGTGATAAACAGATGCTTTCGAGTGAAGGGAACGGACGGGAAAAATATGCAAGGGATCAAGGCCGTCAGAGAGGTGGCAAGAGATCTTCTGAGCCAGGCAACGGAATTCCAGCCCCATGACTTCAGCCAATTGTACAAGCTGCTGAAAAAGAAAATCGCTGAATAACGTCTGGCTATACCCTTCCCACCAAATGCTGTACGTTCACGGGCAGTTGGTCCATGACCTCGACCTTTTTGCCTTGCTTGGCGAGCGTGTCTTCGATGACGAGGTAATCGAAGCCGGGGATGATGACGTCGGTTGAGCGGTCGCCGAAGCCGCGGAGGGCCACGTCGAGCATCATGATGATGTTGCGGCCGAGCGGCTGGTCCGAGTCGAGGGTGATGGCGCCGTAGAATTCCTGGCACTCGGTATAGCCGGAGTTGTGGGTGCCGGTGTAGGGCTTGAGGGTTTCGAGGCGGACCTTTTTGCCGATGCGCCGGCTGACCTCATTGGACTTCCCGGCAAAGTAATCCACCAGGGCCTGCTCCTGGAGCCGGGCGGGCAGGCCCTTTTTGGCGACCTCGATGAACCTGGCGAGTCCGACCTGGTAAGCGCCCTCGACCAGGTCGAACCAGAAGCGCTGGTCCGCGGTCACCTTTTTCGGCGAGCTCACGGCGATCACGGAGCGGCGGACGCAGGCGTTGAGTCCGCCGCGCTTGGGCGCGACGCCGAGATGCACCCAGTCGCCCTCCCGGATGGGGCGGTTGAGAGCCGGGCCGATCAGGGTGCGGTTGGCGGAGTTGGCGCCTACCATGGTCTTGAATCCCAGGTCCTCGGCGCCCATGAGCTTGGCCACCAGCTCGGCCCAAGCCGCGACCTCGGTCTCGTAAAGCCCCGGCCGGAGCACGGCGAGCATGGCCCGCATCATCGTGTCCGCGATCTTGGCGGCCTCCAAGACGAGCCTGATCTCGGCCACGGATTTCTCGTATTTTATTTTAAAGTAGATGGGTTGCGCATCCACTACGTTGCGCTTCCCATATATCTTTTGCAGATACTCGACGAGGGCCGCGGGGATGACTTGGCGGGGGGTGAGCAGGGCCACGGTCTCGACCTTTTTGCCGGCGGCCTGGTCGAGCACGTCGGGGAGGCGCTCGGCGCGGATGGGATATTTTTCGTCGGCGAGCTGGAGGAGCTCGACTTTGTGGACCGTGGCGCCGGCGCGAGGGGCGAGCTGTTCGGCCACGTAGCCGCCTTCGAGGCCGGCCAGGATGTGGAAGCCGTTTTTGCCGATGGCGCCGGCCACCTGCTCGATGGAGACGTTGATGTTGCCGCCCAGGTAGGGCACGTCGCCGCAGTAATGCTCGTCGGAAAAAACCACGCCCACATCAATGCCTTGCGCGGCCAGGGCCTTGGCAACCTGTTTTTGCCGGCGCTTGAACTCGCTGAGCGGGACCTGCAAGTCGCGGTTGATGGAGGGGGCGGAGTCAATAACTTGGCGCACTTTTTGCCAGTCAGGGCCGATTTGGGCATGATGATTAGAGCTTTTCATTATTTTTCACCTCTTTTTTCCGCCCGGAATTTTATATAAAATATCAAAATAAATCCATAGGTTAAATACTTAGTTCATGGATAAAACTCCTTGCTGCAATGTTTTATTGCGCCCAAATTTTCCTTGCTTTTCCGAAATGCTTTGGTAAAATGTAGTATAAGCGGAGAAGCTGAAGATGCCGAAGCAGATTGAAATCCCGCCTTCCCCTCTCACCGGAAAAACCGCGGCGATCACCGGAGGAGCCGGAGAGCTTTGCGGCGCGATGGCTGATGCCCTGGCGCGGGCCGGGGCCAGGGTCGCGGTGATAGACATTGACGGCGCGCGGGCGAGGGCGAAGGCTGATGGCATCGTCAAGGCCGGTGGCCGGGCGATTGGGATCGCGGCGGACGTTGTGAGCCGGCCGGACATGGACCAGGCGGCGGGTGCGATCGGCTCGGAGTTCGGGGGCCTGGACATTTTGATCAACGGCGCGGGCGGCAACAATCCCGGGGCCACGACCTCGGAGGCGCAGACGTTTTTCGATTTGCCGGTGGATGCCGTGCGCAAGGTGTTCGAGCTGAACTGCCTGGGGACGATCGTCCCGTGCCAGGCGCTGGGCAAGCTGATCGTGGAGACGGTGAAGCGGAGCGGCGACTTCGGGCACATCATCAATCTGAGCTCCATGAACGCTTTGCGTCCGCTGACGCGCATCCCGGCCTACTCGGCGGCCAAGGCGGCGGTGTCTAATTTCACGCAGTGGCTGGCGGTGCACATGGCCCAGAATTATACCCCTAAGATCAGGGTCAACGCCATTGCGCCGGGATTTTTTTTGACGAACCAGAACCGTTTCCTGCTCATTGACCAGGATAGCGGGGGCTTCACGGCGCGGGGCCAGACGATCCTGGCGCACACCCCGGCGGGTGAGCTGGGGCGGGCGGAGGACCTATTGAGCACGTTGTTTTGGTTATTGGATCCGGCGAGCCGGTTCATATCTGGGGTGGTGGTTCCCGTGGACGGAGCATTCAGCGCGTTTAGCGGGGTCTGACCAATCGGAGGGCGGTAAATTGGAAGCTGAGCAAAACGAAAATGAAGTCGTGCATGACACGGGCGACCTGAAGACGGGCACGAACTACCTGGGCGCGCGGCACCATCCGGCGCTGGGGATCCGCATCCCGGAGATCTTCTTGACCGGCATCATCAACTCCTTGCAGAAGCACCGTTGCGCCGCGGGTCTGATGCTGAGCTTCGGGCGGGAGACGGCGCCGGAGGAGATCATCATGGCGCCGCCGCGGCGTTACGAGATCACGCTGGGTCATACCGGGACCTCGATCCGGCGGTATCTGACCATGGGGGCGCGCATGGCGCGGACCACCGGGATCCCGGTGGAGATGGAGGCGGACCACCTGATCATCACCGAGTCGTCGGCGCTGGCGGTGAAGCGGATCGAGGGGGTGAAGACGCCGAAGTTCGTCGGGAACGCGGCGGTGGAGAAGTCCATGCGCTACAACATGCAGGCGCTGGACGAGGCGGTGGCCACCGGCGTGGTGCGGTCGTTCACCACCGACACCTCCGACCTGTTCGACACTGACGTGGAGCGGCTTAAAGAGTATTCGCTGCGCAAGCTGCTGCACGCGGAGTACTCGGAGTCCGAGCGCGAGCGCATCGCCAAGACCTATGCCGGCAGGCACCGGTTCAAGGGCGGCGACGGCAAGCCGGTGCGGCTGGAGCTGAGCCGGGACAAGGCCTACCGGCTGGCGCTCAAGTACAAGCGGAGCATCGAGATCAACGAGCGCATCTACCAGGAAATCGCGCAGCGGATGCGGCGGCCGTTCGGGTTCGAGATCTCGATGGACGAGACCGAGAAGCCCACCCCGGGCGCGGACCTGTTCGTGTACCTCGGCGAGTGGAAGAACAAGGGGCTGCCCTGCGATTACGTGGCGCCCAACGTCGGGTTCAGGAAGCGGGAGGACTACAAGGAAGGCCTGGACATGCTGAAGAACAGGGTGCGCGCGGCCCACGCCATCGCCTCGCGCTACGGCGCCATGCTCTCGTTCCATTCCGGCTCCGGCGCGGGCACGCACACCGGCAAGGGCAAGGGCGTGTACGAGACGCTCCTTGGCTGCACCGGCAACAAACTCAAGTACAAGATCTCCGGCATCTATTACGAGCTCTTGATCGAGCTCCTGGCCGGGCACAAGAAGGGCACCGACGCCCGCATCCTGTTCGAGCTCATCTTCCGCGACCTGATGGACTACCTGCGCGAGCAGCTCGAGACCCGCGGGCCCCTGTATTCCAACGTGCTGGTGAAGCAGATGCAGAGCTTTGACGAGAGCAAGAAGGACTACGATCCGCGGGCCGACGTGTTCCGCTACCATTCCTTCCTGGCGCTCAACTTCCGCGACCAGAAGGGACGCCGCTACTACCGCGACCGCCTGATCCGGCTCTACAGCGAGGACCTCAAGCTCAAAAAGCAGGTGGACCAGGAGATCGAGGCCCTCACCGCCCGGCTGGTCGAGGGACTGGAGTTCGGGGGAAATTATTAGGGAGTTATGCCCCTAATCAAGCCCTAAGAAAACCGCCAAGACGCCAAGACCGCCAAGAATAGCCAAGAAATATTTTCTGCCTGAAGGCGGGGCTCAACTTATAACTTAATCATAATTATTGGCGTTCTTGGCGTCTTGGCGGTTTTCCTTTCCATTTAATTATACCTTCCTCTGAATCCATCGGGTTTATTTTCCAGGAGCTTTGTCATAGACTGATGGCCGTAAGTTCACGCATGACTTGGGGAGGATTGCGATGAGGCGGTGTGTTTTTTTTATCGCGTTATTGGTGACGGCGCTCTTGCTGCTTGGGCCGATCCGGTCGAGGGCGGAGTGCCCGTGCATGAAGGACACGTTGGACCCGCCTTTCCCGGCGTGGGTGTTCGGGCACGTGGTATGGGAGGACGAGTCCACGACGCAGAGCGTCTATGACCTCGTTCACGGCTATCTCACGCGGGGGGTTCCGGTGGACGCGGTGATCATTGACTCGCCGTGGGAGACGGCCTACAACGACTTCGTGGTGGATGAAGAGCGCTACCCGGACATGGGGAAGCTGATCGCGGACCTGCACGCCAACGGCATCCGGGTGATTTTCTGGATCACGGCGATGGTGAACCAGGAGGACTCCGAGTATCAGTCCGCGCTCGAGCACGGCTATTTCGTGAAGGGCATGGAGGCGCGTTCGTGGTGGAAGGGCACGGGCGGGATGCTGGACTACGACAACCCGGAGGCCCTTCAGTGGTGGCATCAGCGCATGGACCGCGCGCTCGAGCTCGGCATTGACGGATGGAAGGTGGACGGCACCGACCCATTGATGCTGTACCAGGGCTGGAAGCGCCGTCAGGATTACGCGACTAAATATTACTCGGACTTTTATGATTACAGCCGCGAAAAGACCGGCCGCAAGATCGTGGCCATGGCGCGGCCCATGGAACAGGGGATCAATGAGAGCACGCTGCACCTGCCGGGCTGGGCCAACCCGCTGGGACTCGGGGTGTGGCTTCGGTTCGCGCCGGTGGAGAAGAGCTTCGCGTCGTGGGTGGGCGACCAGGACCCGACCTTTGATGGTCTCGCCATTGCGCGGCGCCACGTGCTGCGCTCGGCCCGGGAGGGCTACCTGATTATCGGCTCGGACATCGGCGGCTACCGCGGCGGCGGCCCGTACCAGGAGGTGCTGCTCCGGTGGGCGCAGTTCGGGGCGCTCACGCCGTTCATGGAGAACGGCGGCATCGGCGAGCACCGGCCGTGGAGGTTCGACGACGAGACGCTCGATATTTACCGCGCCTACGCGCTGCTGCACCAGGCGCTGGGGCCGTACCTTTATTCGGAGGCGGTGGAGGCCTGGCGCCAGGGCCGGTCGCTGATCCTGCCGCTCGGGAGCGGCGAGGAATACCTGCTCGGCCGCGACGTGCTGGTGGCGCCGGTGCGGCGGGCGGGCGGCAAGGTCCGGGTGACCCTGCCCCAGGGCGACGACTGGTGGCCGCTGTTCACGGAGGCGGACGCGCCGGAGCTGGAGAAATGCCGGATCCGGAATTCCGGGCCGCCGCTGCTCAGCGGCGGCTGCTCCTTTACTCACGCTTACGGGCTGGCGTCGTACCCGGTATTTTTCCGGGCGGGGGCCCTGGTGCCGGTGGACGTGGCGGATGCGCGGCCGCTCTTCGCGGGAATCCTGGAGCTGGCGGGCAAGTCGCGGGCCGTGCTGGTGGTCCCGTCGGCGTCGCCGGTGGAGGAGGAGGCGAGGCTCACGGTGCATGAAGAGGGCAAGATTGATCTCATCTTTACCGGCGCGGTCCGGCCCGGCGCGGCGGACTGGCCCAGCTTCGTAGTGGCGTCGCCGTGGCCCACGATTCCGGAGGACGCGCCGGCCATTGGTTGGAGGTGACACAATGAAGGGAGCGATAAATATTGGACGCTGCCGAAATGGTGGCGGGGACACTCCTGTCCCCCGCGCCTGTCAACCAAGCCGACGCCGCCCGGCAAGAGTGTCGGGCTCCACCTATTGCATGGCGGGCGCTCTCGGTGCGCTGCTCCTGGCCCTGTGCTTTCACGCCCGGGCGGGAGAGAACGCCGCGCGGCAGCCAAAGGAAGCCAAGGCCCCGGCGGTGACGTGGAACATTTTGTGGCGGGCGGCGACGGGGAGCATGCCCAAGGGGGTGGCGCTGACCGCGGACGGCAAGGAGGCGTGGGTCACCAATTTCGGGCACGACCACGGCAAGAGCATCACGGTGTTCGATACGGCGACGGGCAAGGTGAAGAGAAACGTCTCGGTGAAGGGCCGCGCGGTGGAGCTGGCGTTCGCGCCGGACGGAAGGACCGCGTACTTTTCCAACTTCGACACGGGCCGGCTCTACGCCGTGGACACGGCCACGTATAAGATCACCGGCTCGGCCAAGGCCGGGACCAACCCCAAGATCGCGACGCTGTCCCCGGACGGAGCAACCATCTACGTGTCCAACTGGTCGTCCAACGACGTCTCGGTGATTGACGCGAACAGCCTCACGGAGACCGGCCGGATCCGGGTGGGCCAAAACCCCCGCGGCAGCGCCACCGACCGCGCGGGCAAGCTCCTGTTCGTGGCCAACTTCAACGCTAACTCGCTCTCGGTCGTGGACCTCAGCGCGATGCAGGAGATCAAAAGAATCCCCATGAAGCGCCTGCCGCGCCACGTCACGCGCGCGCCCGACGGGAGCATCCTGGTGACCTGCATGGGCCGGGGCGGAGACGCCATGGCGGTGGTGGACCCGGAATCGCTGCAAGTCAAAAAATGGATCGGCACGGGGCGCGGGCCCAAGACGGTATGCGTGACGCCCGACGGCAAGCTGGCGTTCACCGCCGACTACAACGGTGCCTCCGTGTCCATCGTGGACCTTGGGCAGGGCGCGGTCATCGCCACCATCCCGAATCTGGGCAAATCGCCGTGCGGCATGGCGCTGTCCGCGGACGGCAAGACGCTGTACGTGACGTCGTGGTACTCGAATGAATTAAGGGCGATCGAGATTATCAGGCAAGATTAACCGCCAAGACGCCAAGGGAATGCAGAATATTATTTTTGCCGCAGATGAACGCAGATGAACGCAGATAATTATTGATTAATCTTATTTTATCTGTGTTCATCTGCGTTCATCTGCGGCAAATAAAATCTTGGCCTTCACTCTCCTTAATAGGCCCCTTTCCCTCTCACACGCTCCAATACCTGGCCTCGAAGTTTTCGTCGGGGACGGTGAATGAGATGTATCCGTCCCGGGGGTGGCGCTCGATTTCGAGGTCACGGTCCATGAGCTTGATGACGAAGTCCACCTCCTGTGCGGGGGCGAGTCCGAGGGCGTCGAATGGCGCCTTGAGCTCGATGATCTTGTCGGCGGCGATCGGTCCGACGTCTCCGACGGGTTCGAGGACACCGTCGTCTCGCTCCTCGCAGAGGCGGGCCATCTGGGGCTTGAGGAAGGGGAAGATGATGACGAGGCGGCGTGGTCCGATGATGGAGAGGTGGACGTCGAGGCTCTCGCAGTCCTCGCACCCGGGCTGGGGGTCGAGGCGGAGGTAGAAGTTTGTGAGGTCGAATCCGAAGTAGATGTCCTTCAAGCGGGTCACGGCCTGGTACATTGCGCCCTGCGAGCCGCGGAGGTTGAGGCGGCCGGCGGCGCGCCACTCGTAATAGTCGGTGACCTTGCCGTCAATGGCCGGCGAGATCAAGTCGAGCGGCTCCTCGGCGGCCTGGACGGGGTGCGCGAAGCGGACGGGCTCGTTGAGGAATGCCGGCGGCTCGGCGCCGAGGATGACGTAGGCGTTCTTGAGGTGGAGGCGGAAGAGGTAGTCGAACTCCGCTTTAAGGTCGGACTGAAAGCTGTCGCCGTACCACCAGAACCAGTCGGAGCCTTCGGCGGCGAAGAGCGAGTCCATGGCGCCGTCGCGCACGCCCTGCGGCATGTCCTCCATCAGGCCGGGCATGTCGTCGCGGACGCGGCGGAGGTAGTCCCAGGCCTTGTTCTCCTCGGGCCCGCCGATCCAGATATCGAAGTTGGAGCTGATCCATGATCCGGTCGGCATCTGGTCGAGGACGCGGGTGGGCGGATGGCGGTCGAGGTACTCGGAGGCGGTGACGGTGGCGAGTCCCTCGGTCCGGGCGATCTGCTGGTAGAGGCGGTTCAGGAAGAGTTTTCCGCCGTCGGGGTATGACTCCCACGGGTTCTCGCCGTCGAGGGCGATGGTGACGACGGCGTGGTCCTGGTTGATGCGGGCCTCGGCGGCGCGGATTTCGCGGAGCCGGCGGACCAGGTCGTCGGCGGCGCGCTCCGGCGGCTGCTTGGAGTAGTTGAAGCCGATGAGGTCGGAAAGGCCCGAGTCTCGGAAGAAGACGTCGAGCTCGCGTCCGCCCTCGATGACCTTCCAGGGATGGAAGAGGGCGTCGTCGCGGCGGTAGGAGCGGACGCGCTTCCAGAGCAGGTGCTCGTCGGTGGCGACCCAGCGCACCTCATTGTCCATGAGCAGGGGCACGATCTCGTGGGCCACGCTGCCCTCGGAGGGCCACATGCCCACGGGCCTTCTGCCCATGGCCTCCTTGATAAAGGCGAGGCCGCGGCCGGTCTGGGCGACGGCGTCCTCCGGGTGGCGGAAGCGCGGGGGCTGGGGCACGCCGGGATGGGCGCGGTCGGCGAGCGAAGAATCGTAGATGAGCGGGAGGATGGGGTGATACATGGGAGAGGCGCTGACCTCGATGGCGCCCTGGTCCCAGAGGCGGCGATAGGCGGGGATGATGCCGGCCACGGCCTCGGTCTGGCGGGAAAGGACCAGTTGCTTGTCGTCCTCGGTGAACTCCCGGCCCTTGCGCTTCAATTCCTCCAGCTCCGGCCATTTGGCGAGCGCGGCCCAGCCGAACCAGGTCAGGTTGTACCAGACGACAAGGTCGCGGATCTCGGTGTCGGAAAATTTTTTCTGGATCTGCTCGAAGTCGGCGCCGGGCTGCGCGCCGCGCTTGCCGAGCAGGCGCTGGTACTCGGGATACGGCCGGACCATCACGTCCCAGTTGGCCATGAAAAAGTGGCGGAGCACGAAGGCGCGCTCGGCGGGCGTGAGCTCGTCCGCCGGCTTCTCGCTGATCACCTGGAAGTCGTCCGTGGTGTGGCCCTGCGCGTACTCCTCGAGCTGGCGGATGAGGCTCGGGGTGAGGTTAAAGGTGACGCGGGTCCCGGGCACGGCCTCCACCGCGGCCAGCATGTCCATGTAGCCCTTGATCGCGTGCAGCCTCACCCACGGCATCATGCACCCGCCCTGGACCATGTCCTTGTAATAGGGCTGGTGCATGTGCCATAAAAAAAGTATGGACAGTTCAGTCATTACTTACCAGGGTTTGTGGTTTGAGGTTTGTGGTTTGGGGTTCGCGTCTGGCTCGAATTCCTTGATTCCCCCGCGGTCTTTAACCCCAAACCCCAAACCTCAAACCACAAACCTTTCTTATTTCGGCCCTCCGGTCCTGGTCCACTCCTGGGTGAAGTCGCGGAAGTTTTTCATGGACAGAGGCAGGTATTTGACGCTGACCTCATCGGAGATGGACTGGGCCACGTCCTCCAGGGTGCCGGAGAGAAAGCGCATGGAGGTCGGGATAAAGGCGTTGACGTTGACGCTGGTCTTGAGCGAGTAGTCCACCACCAGGTAGGGGTAGTCTTCCTGCACCGTCCAGTGCCCGGTGCTTTCCTTGACCGGGCATTCCTGGAGGTCCTCCACCGTGGCGTGGTAGAGCTTCATGATGTCCTCGTCGCTCACCACGAGCTCGCCGTTGCCCTTGGTCTGCTGAAAATAAGGATGGGTGCGGCAGGAGTCGAGGAACTTTTCCTCGGGCCTCACGCGGCCCGGCTTGACCGGCTTCATCGAGGCCACGGCCTGGATGATCTGTTTCTGCGAGGGCATGCGGAAGGAGAAGGTGCGGGACTTGGCGTCGCTTTCGAAGTACACGGGCAGGCTCACGGACTGGGTGATGCCGAAGAACGAGCCCTCGGTCTGGATGATCACGTTCATGCGGGAGCGGTCGCCGGTGTCGAGGCCCACGGAGAAGTTGTAGGTGTGGAACATGTTCTCGATGCCGTTGCAGTCGGTGAGCCAGTCCCAGTACTTGGCCTTGGGGCAGAGGAAGAGGACTTTGAGGTTGACGCCGTCGCTTTGGAACTCCTTGAACACCACGAAGCGGCCGGTGTTCATCTGGTCCACGATCTTATCGAGCAGCGCGCCGTCGGTGCAGGAAAAATATTGGCCGGCGTAAGCCTTGAGCCGGGCCCGGTCCTCCGGGCTCACCTTGAAATTATACTTGCTCTCCTCGCCCTTGAAGATCACCGCGATGTAATTCCCGTCCTGGTCCAGCTTGGTCTCGACCTTGTTCTTGATCTCGTCGCGGAACTTGCGGCGCTGGGCCAGGAAGTCCGCCGAGCTGACGGCCGCGGCGATAAAGCCCAGGGCGAGCGTCGCCAGGATGAGCGACTTCAGCCGGGTGCTGTTTAATTTCATGGTACGCCTCCTTTTAGAACCGCTCAAAGAATTCCATGACAGGATTAACAGGATCAACAGGATATTCAGAATACGCCTCCTGGTTTTTTCTCATCCTGTAAATCCTGTTAATCCTGTCTTTAGAAATTTCCATAATTCCAGGGTGCCGCCTCGCGGCATGGGCCACAGTTCAGCATTAATTGATAAACATATCATAATTTCTCCGTTAATTTCCATCGGCGGCAACATCCTTTGTTTATTTGCGTGCGGGGTCGGCGGCGGGGAGTCTGACCTCGAAGGCCGCGCCCTTGCCGGGCCCGCTGGTGACGCGGATCTCTCCGCCGTGGGCCTTGACGATTCCGTAGGCGATGGCGAGCCCGAGTCCGGTCCCCTTGCCCACTTCCTTGGTGGTGAAGAAGGGCTCGAAGAGGCGGGAGAGGTTCCCGGGCGGGATGCCGGGCCCGGTGTCCTGGATGGTGACGGAAGACACGTCGCCGTCGCGCCCGGTCTCGATGATGATGGTCCCGGTGTCGCCCATGGCCTGGATGGAATTCATGATGATGTTCATGAAGACCTGGGCGAGCTCGCCGGGATTGGCGCGGACCAGGGGCTCGGCGCCGTAGGCCCTTTTCACGACGATGCCGCGCTTGAGCTCGTGGGCCAGGAGCATGAGCGCGGTCTCGACGGACTCCTTCATGTCAATGCGCTGCTTGTGCGACGGGTCCTTGCGCGAGAAGGTGCGCAGGCCGGCCACGATCTCCTTGGTGCGCTTGGCGCCCTCGCTGGTGGACGCGAGCAGGCGCTCCATTTTTTCGCGCGCCTCCTCGAAGGCCGCCTGGTCGCCCCGGGCAAAGGCCTCGCGGACCTTGCCCAGGTAGCGCTCGAGGTGGTCGGTGTTGGCGTAGATGTAGCCGACCGGGTTGTTGATCTCGTGGGCGATGCCGGCGACGAGCTGGCCCAGGCTCGCCATTTTTTCGGACTGCACGAGCTGGGCCTGGGTGCGCTCCTTTTCGGCCAGGGCCTCGGTGAGCTCGCGGGTGCGCTCCCGGACCTTTAGCTCCAGTCCCTGCGCCAGCTCATGGATGGAGGCGTTCTTTTCGGCCAGGGAGCTCACCATGTCGTTGAAGCCCTCGGTCACCCGGCCGATCTCGTCGTTGGCGCGGACCGGGACCCTGACCTCGAGCTCTCCCGCTCCCACCCGCTCGATGGCGGCGCGGAGCCGCTCGAGCGGCCGGGACACGCTCTTGGCCACGTAGATGGATAGCAGGATGGCCAGGGCCACTCCGACCATGACCATGAAGAGGTTGAGGAGCAAGAGGCTCCCGAGCACGGCCTCGGGCGGCTGCGAGACCATGAAGGACGCGCGCTGATAGGACAGCAGTGCGATCATTACGAGCGGCACGGTGCCGACCAGGACGAAGATGGCGGTGAGCCGGTAGCGGACGGGGATGATCCAGCGGTCGAGCACGGCGGAGATGCGTCCGCCGGGGAAGAACCACGGCAGCTCTTTCTGCCACATTGACTCGATGACGAAAAAGAGAGTGGCGCTGACCATGCCGCCGATGAGGAGCGACAGTCCCATGCCCTTTAGCGAGAGGGCCAGGTAGTTCCAGGTGCGCTGCAGGTTGGCGCCCGACTGGAACAGCTCCTCGGACAGGACCTCGCCGGCGTGGCCGGAGGCGGCCAGGGCGTTGAGCGGTTCCTCGGGCGCGAGCGAGCGGCCGGTGGCCCAGAGCCGGGCGATGATGATCATTCCCATGACCACCCATCCGCCCAGGCTGGCGAGGGCGCAGAGCAGCGGGAGACGCAGGGCGCGGCGGCGGAGGTGGATGATCCGGCCGCCGCCGGTGGTCTCGTCGAGCGGCGTGAAGCCGGGCCGGACCACGACCTTGAGATACTCGAAGAGGGGAGCGCTGTAGGAGCGGCAATAGACGAGGGCCAGGGCCGCGGGCACCATGATGATGAGGAGAGTCTGCCAGCTCTGGATGAAGCGCATGCGCGTGAGCGATGATACGTCAATGACGGAGAGGTACAGGAAGATGAGCAGTCCTCCGGCCAGGTTGACGAGGAAGACGAGCGCGAGCAGGCTGAGCCGGGACCGGGAAAGGCCCCGGTCGGAGGCGGGGGCCGCGATGCTTTCCATCAGCGGCCTCCTTGCGCCTTTTCCGCGGCCCGGAGCCGCAAGTCCTCCGCCCGGGCGAACTTGTCGTCGGGATCGAGCGCCAGGGCGCGGTCCAGGGCCTCACGCGCCTCGCCGAGCCGGCCCTCCTGCCGGCAGCTGATGGCCGTCCATACCAGCGGCTCCGGGTCGGCGGGCATGAGCTCGGCCGCGCGCCGGAAATGGCCGCGCGCGCGGTGGCCGTCGCCGCCGATCAGGCGGGGGATGAACTGGTAGTAGATGCCCAGGCCCAGCTCAGCGGGACCGTTGTTCGGGTCGAGCTCGAGGGCGCGCTGGTACTCGGTGATTACGGGGGAGGTCGAGATCATGGCCACGGTGATGGATGAGATGGGAAAACGCATGAGCTTGACCTGTAAGACCTTGCCCATGAGCACGTGCACGGCGGGGTCGTTGGGCCGCCGGAGGATCGCCTCCTTGCCGGAGGCCTCGGCCTGGGCCAGGGCCTGGTTGGCGGCGGACGAGTCGTCCTTCACCCGGGAGTAATAACTGGACTGGGCCAGGTAAACGCGCGCGATGTAATATTCGCACAGCGAGTTCCGGACCGGGCCCTGGCATTCCTTCAGGAAGATGGCGAGCGCGGCGTTGAGCGAGGCGATGTCCAGGCTCTTCTCGCCCTGGTCGAGGAGCTGGACCGCCCGGGCCACCTCTTCATCGCCCGCACGGGAAGGCGCGGGCCAGAACAGGGCGAGCAGAAGCATAGCGGCCATGGCCGGCACCCATGCCCTTAAACACCCGCTTGATTTTTTTCCCTGCCCGCACACCTCTTGATAACGCCTCCGCTTATATTTTAAGCAAATTCCTTACCAATTCCGAACGGTCTGAAATATCGAGCCATAATCAGTGGTTGGCGGCGGCGCGGCGCGGGCCGGGCCGTTCCCCCAATATTTTCCGCAATGCTTTCCTGCAACCGGGCCGCATTGGCTCATTGCTCCGAGCTGTGACACTGAACCTCTATTTCTTCCTCACCCACCACAGCACGCAGGCCCGGTGTGAGCTCACCTTATCAAAGAGCGCCTGCTCCACTTTCATGCCAGCCGCTTCGAGCGCGGCCTTGCGCTCCTCTATCTGCTTTGTCGTCCGCGCCACCACCGCCACCGGGATGCGCCGGCCCGGGCCCGGCAGCAGGCTTACGTCCGGCGGCAGCTCCAGGTTGGTGACCCGGCGCCGGCAGTAAAATCCCAGGAACGCCCGCTCGGTCTCGGACGGGCCCATGCAATAAAGCGCGGGCTTTTTCGCGGTCAGCTCCGCGACCTTGATGCAAAACGCGCTGTGGTCGCGGTCCTTTTCCTCGACCGGCAGGAGCAGGACGGCGCCGGCGATGGCGGCCAGCCATGCCGCCACCATGACCGCGTCCCAGACGCGGCGCGGCCGGTCCGTGATCATGCGCCATACCACTAACGCCGCGCCCGCCGCCGCGGCCAGGGAAATGAGCGCGAACAGGGGCCACGGCCCGGCGTACCCCTTGAACGACGCCACCGGCACGAAAACGGCGGCCGCCGCGATAATGGCCGCGAAGGCGAGGCCGTAGAAGCGCTCCCACTTCGGCCCCTCTTCCGTCTCGAACCGGAACAGCATCCATCCCGCCACCAAGGCCGCGAGCGCGCCGTAGATGGGCAGGAGGTAGTCCTCCCGCTTGGTCGAGCTCACGGTGAAGAAGAGGAACGAGGGCACGAGCCAGGACACGATGAATTTCACGCTGTCCGGCCCGAGCCAGGCCCTGAACTCCTTGCGGAACGGCGTGATGAACGCGACCGGGAAGAGCAGGCTCCAGGGCCGGAAGAATTTCCAGGTCGTCCAGAAGTACCACCACCATTCGGTGTGATGGCCCAGGTCCACCTCGTCCGACTGCACGAAGCGGTAGAGGTGGTTGTTGATGTAAAAAATCTTGAAGTACTCGGTCCCGCCCTGCTTGAACAGGGCATAGTGCCAGGGCGCGGCGAGCACGGCGAAGATGATGAGTCCGAGCCAGGGCTTGAGCCTTAAGAAGGCGCGGTAGTCGCGGAGCCACAGGATGTAGGCGCCCACGGTGAGCAGGGGCACCAGCGGGCCGACCAGGCCCTTCACAAAGAACGCGGCGGTGAGCAGGACGTAGAAAGCGATGAGCGGCGCGGTCTTCTGCTCGCGGGTGAAGGGACGGTAGGCGTGGAGGAACGCGGCCAGCGACCAGATCACGGCGGCGGCCAGCGCCACGTCGAGGTAGGCCTCGTGCCCGCGCTTCAGGTAGAGCACGGTGGTCCCGGTGACCAGGGCGAGGGCCACGCCGAAAAGCCCGCTCTTCAGCTTCTTGCCGATCACGGCGAGGCCCATGAGCGCGGCGATGGCGAAGAGGGTGGAGGGCAGGCGGGCGGCGCGCTCGGACACCTCCAGGATTTTGTAAGAGAGCGCGATGGTAATGGAGAAGAGCGGCGGCTTTTCCAGGAAGACCTCGCCGTTGAAGTGGGGCACGGCCAGGTTCCCGTTCGCGAGCATCTCGCGGGCGATCTCGGCCTCGCGGGCGTCGCTGGTGCGCCACAGCCCGTGGCCCTGGAACGGCAGGTAGATGGCTGAGGCCATGAGCAGCGTGACCAGCAGATAGCGCGGGCCGCCGGCCTGCCGGAGGAGCCACGAGAACATTTTATTTATCTTTTGATTCATGAAAATTTTTCACCGCCAAGACGCCAAGACCGCCAAGGCCGGATAGAGGAATTTTTTATAATATTTTTTCTTGGCGGCCTTGGCGTCTTGGCGGTTCTCTTCCGCTTCATTTTGATGGTTCCTTGAAGTCCATGACCAGCGTCAGGAACTGCACCATGATCTTGGCGGTGGCGCCCCAGACGTTGTAGCCGTCAATGTCGAAGTAGTACACGGGGTACGGCTTGCCGTCTTTCTTGAACTCGCGGCGGATGAAATTGTCGGGAGCAAAAAAACGGACCAGGGGCAGGGTGAAAATCTCGGCGATCTCGGCCGGCGCCGGCCGGGCATCGAACGGATACGGGATCACGCCCACGAACGGGCGGATGCGGAAGCCGGTGATGGTGCTGATGTCGTCGAGCCGGCCCAGCACCCTGACGTCGGCCGAGCACAGGCCCACTTCCTCCTCGGCCTCGCGCAGGGCGGTGGAGACCAGGTCCGCGTCCTCCGGGTCCCGGTGCCCGCCCGGAAACGAGATCTCGCCCTTGTGGTGCTCGACCTTCTGCGTGCGCCGCGTCAGCAGCACCTGCCATTGCCCGTCCTTCTGAAAGATCGGCACCAGCACCGCCGCGATCTTCAAATCGCCGGGCTCGATTCGCAACGGCGCGCGCGCCTCCAGCGTCCGCTTGATTTCATCCTCGCCCGGCTCGGCCATATCACTCCGATTCAATTGCGCCTCCAGGTATTACAATAAAGATTAACCGCCAAGACGCCAAGGCCGCCAAGAAAAATATTTGATAAAAATAATTCTCCTTCCGGCCTTGGCGGACTTGGCGTCTTGGCGTTCAATCTTTACTCCCCGGCTTCTGGGCCTCTCCGGTCATGGGCACGAAGCGCACCGGGAGCAGCTTCTCCTTCTTGATGCCGTCCCTGGTTTTGGTGATGCGCAGGAGCTCCTGGTAGTGGTCGCCGACGGGGATGACCATGCGTCCGCCGACGGCGAGCTGGTCCACGAGCGGCTGGGGCACGTGGTCCGGCGCGGCGGTGACGATCACGGCGTCGAAGGGCGCGTGCTCGGGCCAGCCCTTATATCCGTCGCCGCACCTGGTTATCACCCTGGCGTAGCCCAGGCGGTCGAGCGTTTCTCGCGCGCGCTCAGAGAGCTCGCGGATGATCTCGATGGAATAGACCTGTCCGGCGGTCTCGGCGAGCACGGCGGCCTGGTATCCGGAGCCGGTGCCGATTTCGAGGACCTTGTCGCCGGGCTTGAGCTCGAGGGCCTGGGTCATGAAGGCCACGATATAGGGCTGGCTGATGGTCTGGCCGTTTCCGATGGGGAGCGGCTGGTCGGTATAGGCCAGGGGCTTCATGTCGGCGGGGACGAACTCGTGGCGCGGGACCTTGTTCATGGCGGCGAGCACGGCGGGATCGGTGATGCCTCGGGCCGCGATTTGCTCGGTGACCATGGCGGCGCGTCGCTGCTGGTAGCTGTCCGGGCCGGCGTTGTCGGCTGACGGCGGCGTACAGGCCGGTCCCGCGGCGTGCGCGGCCAGGAGCAGTATTGCCGGCAGGACCAGGGCGAGGCTTATGGCTTTGATGGCCGGGGCCCGCCGATGTGATGTCATTTTATGATCCATATCTCGACCTGGTCGCCCTTGGTGCTGGTCTCTCCGGCGCGGACGCGGAGGATGCCGTCGGCCTCGGCGATGCCGCGGTGGATGCCCTTGTCGGCGAGCGGCACGGCCACGGCGGTCCCGCTGCCGCGCTCGAGGCGGACGCGGGCGAGGCGGTCGGCCTCGGCCCCGGCTTTGACGTCGGCGGCCAGCTCGGCCCATTGCACGGGCAGGCCGCGGCCGGGCATTCCCATCAGCGAGTAGACGGCGCGGCGGACCAGGAGCTGGAACATCATCTCGGCGCCGGAGGGCCCGCCGGGGAGGCAGATCACCGGCGCGCCGTCTTTCAAGCCGAAGGCGGTGTAATGGCCGGGCCGCGCGGTGATGCCGCGGAAGGGGAACTCGACCCCGAGCTCGGTGAGCGCGGCGATGACGACGTCGCGGTCGCTCATTCCGGTGCCGCCCAGGGTGATGACGACGTCGGCCTCGTGGGGCCGGGGCACGGCCTCCTGGATGTCGAGCTGGTCGTCGGCGACCAGGTTGAGCCGCACGTCGGTGATGCCGATCATGCGGAGCCAGGCCACGATTCCGGAGGCGGCGGATGGATAGACCTCGCCGGGACTGAGCGCGCGGCCGGGCGGCAAGATCTCGTCGCCGACCGCGATCACACGCGCGCGCGGCAGGCGCACGGTCTTGACCTCCGCCCACCCCGCCGCGATCAGGAAGCTGATCCAGCCGGGCGTGAGCTCGATGCCACGCTCGGCCACGGCCTCGCCTACCCGGAACTCGTCGGCCTTCTTGCGCAGGCCCCGGCCCGGCGGGACCGGCTCGCGGACCACGACCTCCTCTGCCTGCTCCTGGGCGATCTCATCGCCCGCCACGGCGTCGAGCCCGTCGGGCACCACCGAGCCGGCGAACACCTTGACGCATGAGCCCGCCGGCGCCATGCCCTCGAACGGCGCGCTGAAGCTGGACACGCCGGCCGTTTTCAGCCGCGCCCCCGCCGCCGCGGCCTCCGCCGAGCGCAGCGCCCAGCCGTCGAGCGCGGAGATGTCCGCGCCCGGCACGTCCACCCATGCGCTCACCCGCTCGGCCAGCACCCGCCCGCCCGCCAGCGTCACCTCCGCCGTTTCCACGGGAAGGCGCCGCACGGAGCGGTCAATGATCTCGAACGCCTGGTCCAGGCCGATTTTGCCTTCCATCTTTAAAACCTCCCTCCCCGTATGAAGCGGCCGAAGAAGCCGCGGGCCTCCCAGGCCGATTCCGGACACAGCTCCTGGCAGCAGAAGCACTTGATGCACACGTCCTCGTCCACCGCCGGAAAATTTTCGCCCATCCGCATGGCGCCGGTGGGGCAGCCTTCCACGCAGATCTTGCACCCCTTGCATTTTTCCTGGTCCAGGTGCAGCGTGGTGTCGGTGACCAGGCGGAACACGCGCTCGTTCACGAAGCGGCCCACGAAGCGCAGGCGCTGCGCGGTCCGCGGCAGCTTGAAGCGGCGGCCGGCGGGGAGGCTGCCGATCAACTCGATGGCGTCTTGATCGAGCGGCCCCAGTCCGCGGCGCGCGGCGATGCGGAGATGGTGGACCTCTTGGGGCGGATAGCCCATGATGCGGCCCATCACCGCGTCCACCGCCACCGCGTTGGTTCCGGCCAGGATGCGGCCCAGCAAAACGGGATCGCCGCCGGAGGGGCCGCTGCCCTCCATGGCCACGACGGCGTCCATGATGGTGAGGTCCGGCGGCCGCGCCGCGAAGATGTCGGCCAGAATCTCGCCGAAGTCCCTGATCCCCGGCGCCGCGCGGTGGGCCCCTCCCTTGCCCGCGCCCGCCACCATGCCGAACATGTTCTTGACCGCGCCGGTCAGCACCGTGAGCGAGTGCGTCTTCATCTTGGGCAGGCTCACCACGGCGTCGGCCTCCAGGATGGCCCGCGCCATGGGCAGCTCCGAGACGAAGCGCGACTTGAGCGGCCTCATCACCGTGTCCTGGGCCACGTTCACGTACGCCCCGTCCGCGCCGTCCATGATCCCCGTCTTCTTCGCCACCCGCTGGTTCAGGCCGTAGCCGCCCACGCCGCAGTTGTCGCCCACCGTGACCTCGGCCCCCGCCTCGCGCAGCAGCCTCACCACGGCGCGGACCAGCGACGGGTGCGTGGTGGCGGCCCGCTCCGGCGGGAACAGGCCCAGCATGTTGGGCTTCACGAAGACCTTCTTGCCCCGGAGCCCGGAAAGCCACGACTCCAGGCTTAAAGCCTCGATCACGCGGCCGAGCGCGGGCGCGAGGTCATCATAAGAGGCCGCGGCCACCAGGACCCGGGCGTGGTCCGCAGGGGCCATCCGTGCATCATGCCGTGAGTTTCCGTTCGTCATTTTTATTGGATATCCATCCCGTGCCCGGAGGCGCCCACATAGCTTCTATTACGCCCCTTCAGGGCTGAAAAGGATGTCATGGTCGCCGATATCCCAGGGTAGGCCGAAGACGGCCAGCCCTGGGCTATCTTATTATCGCCCTTTCAGGGCTGAAGAATAAGAGCGAGACAGAACAATAGATTCTTGCTTCTTGATTCTTGTTTCTTGATTCTACTTCTTCCCCGCCCTCTCCCGCGCGATCAGGGCCGCTCCCAGCGCGCCCACGGTCTGCGGCTCGGCGGGGATGTTGAGCGGCGATCCCAGGCGGAGGGAGAGCTCCTTGATCACGCCCACGTTCTTGGCCACTCCTCCGGTCATGGTGATTTCCGGCTCGATCCCGACCCTTCCGGCGAGGGCGCGGGTGCGGTCGGAGACGGCGGCGTGGATGCCCCGGATGATGTCGTTCTTGAGCCGGCCCTGGTGGATCAGTCCGACGACCTCGGACTCGGCGAACACGGTGCACACCGAGCTCACGCTCACCTTGTTCTCGCTCCGGAGCGAGAGCGGCCCCATCTCGGACAGGTCCACCTCGAGCGCGCGGGCCATGACTTCGAGGAAGCGGCCGGTGCCGGCGGCGCACTTGTCGTTCATCTGGAAGCTCATCACCCTTCCCCTCTCGTCCACCCTGATGGCCTTGCTGTCCTGGCCGCCGATGTCAATCACGGTGCGGGTGCCCGGGAACAGGCTCACGGCCCCGCGGGCGTGGCAGGAAATCTCGGTGACCTTGTCGGTGGCGTAAGGCACGCGCTCGCGCCCGTAGCCGGTGCTGACCACGGCGGCCAGGTCCGATCGGCCGATGCCCGCGGCCGTCAGCGCCTCCTCCAGGGTCCGCTCCGACGCGGCAATGCTGTTGGCGCCCGTATAACTGATGGCCTGGGCCAGCACCGCTCCGGCCTCGTCCACGATCACGACCTCCGCCGAGATCGAGCCCACGTCAACTCCAGCGAAATACACTATGTCAGCCTCCTTGACGGCATCCGCTCAACTTTATAATTTTAAACGCACCGCGGCCGCCGCGCCACCTTGCCTATTATCTTTGTCGCCCGCGCTCGCTGGCCGCCCGGCGGAAAACCTCCAGGTTCTCATCCACCATGCTCTCCTCGCTGAAGCGCTCGATCAGCCGTTGCCGCCCGGCCAGGCCCATGCGCCGGGCCCGCTGTGGAGACGTGAGCAGCTCGATCAGGCAGTGGGCGATGGTGTCGGAGTAGCGGGGCTGGACTAAAAAGCCGGTGGCGCCGTGGACGATGATCTCCGGGATCACGCCGACGCGCGAGCCGATCACCGGCTTTTTGAGGTCCATCCATTCCAGGGCCACGCGGCAATGGGCCTCGCTCCCCACCGACGGGACCACCGCGACCTCCGCGAGCTGCATGGCGCTGACGTGGTCGGCGCCCGGGCCCACCAGCACGAACCGGCCGCGGTGCCGAGACCTCCGGAGCGCGGGCAGGAACTTGTCGGAGTCCTCCACGTCGCGATAGATGATCAGGAACCTCACGTCCGGCACTTTCTCCACCACCTGGTCCGCGGCCTTGAGCACGAACTCCTGGCCCTTGACCGGCCCGAGCCGGCCCATCACGCCCACCACGCGCGCTTCGGGACCCAGGCCCAGCGCCGCGCGCGCCGTCCGCTCGTCCGCTTCCGGCGTCACCTCGCCCGGCCGGATCCCGAAGTGGACGGTGCGGACCTTGTCCTCGGGCAGGCCGAGCCGGACGTGCAGCTCCTCCTTGATCAGGTCGTTGCCGCTGATCACGAAGTCGGTCAGGCGGCGGTACACCTCGCGGTTGACGAGCGCCATCCGCGGCAGGCGCATGTCGCCGCGGGTCCGCACCACCGCGGCCCCGGCCCGGCGGGCGGCCCACGCGATCAGCGGGAAGCCCTCCGAGCGCTGGGCGTTGACCACGGAAAAGCCGCCGCGCGTCACCAGCTCGCGGGCGAGGCGCGCGGTGGCGTACATCCGGGCGGGATCGAGCGACGCGGGGTCGCCGGCGGCCACCACCGGAATGTTGTCGGCGGCCGCGCGGTCAAGCAGCGGCGATCCGGCCCGGCCCCAGATCACGGCCTTGACGCCCCGTGCCCACAGGCCGCGGGCCAGACGGTGCGCGTATTCCGCTTCCGCGTTGTGCCACCTGATATGCGCCGCGATCAGCACCCTGAAATCGTCCGCCATATCTTCACTCCTCCGGCCGGTCGCTAACCGAGTGCATCTGCCATTCCATGAACCGCCTCGCCCACTGTTTGCGGGCGGTAGAGAGGTTTCGCGAGAAGCGCAGGTACTCCTGTGCCAGCATCAGCCCGTCGGCCTGGGAGAGCGGGAGCACGCGCCAGAGATTGAACAGGCTCACGAGCTGGGCATCGCCGTGGCGGCGGTCGAGGCGCTTCAGGTTATAGAGGTTGAAGAGGATGAGCTCATGGGTCCCGGCCTCGGTGTAGCGGACCCAGACGTCGTCTCCGGAGGGGTCGGCGAAGTGCCATCCGAGCTCGTGGAGGTTGAGGACGAAGCGGGCCACTCGGATCAGGAACCCGCGGTCCCAGGGCAGGCCCGAGAACTCGTCGGCCACGCGGCGGGCCAGGTACTCGGCCAGGCTGTACTCTCCCTTGCCCGGGACCACGGAGAGGATGCTGCCTCCGCGGCTGCCCTTGCGCTCGATCGCGGCCATCACGCGGTAGTGGGCGACACCGTGGTGGTCCATGATGGCGCTGGCCAGGAAGGCCCAGCCCGCGGCGCTCCGGGCCCGCAACGGCAGGGAATAATCCGGCGCGCACTGCCGGATCACCAGCTCCAGCGGCGGCGGGCCGCCCACTTGCTTGATCCGCGCCCGGCTCTGGTCCTCCGCCGTCCCCAGCTTCTCCACCACTTCCAGGAGCGAGTTCTGGTACATGGGCTTTCGCAGGTAGATGCGGGAGGGGCCGGACTCGAACCAGAAGTAGGGGGCCTTGCGCGCCCGCACCGCCCGCGCCAGCGCCGGCTCCTCCTTGACGGCCAGCTCCGCCGAGAGCGCGATGATCCGCTTCACCAGCCCCTGAAATTTTTCCGCGGGCAGGTTGTCGGGCGCGAAGTACTCCCGGTAAAAGCGGATGCGGTAGCTCTGGCTGAAAAGCGGCGAGAAGCTCTGGTGGAACCTGGCCAGCTCGGTCACGCGCTCGGGGAGTGATAACGTGGCGCGGCGGCGGCGGAGGGAGGAGCGGTGGAGGTCAACGAACACGAACTTGACTCCGCCTCCGGAGCGGGGCGCGGCCATGATGTTTCGAGGCTCGATCTCCTTTCGGGAGACGCCGCGGTCGTGCATGCGGCGGATCAGGCCGGCCAGCTCGCGGATCACGCGCCGCTTGTCCTGCGGCCGCACTCCGGGCAGGTCGGGACGGAAGGTGGTCTTGAAGAAGTTCTCGAACGACTCGTACGCGGTGAGCGACTCCTGGATCAGGTACTCCTCCGCGGGCAGCAGCGCGCGGCGCTTGATGCCGCGGGCCAGGTGCGCCGCCACCGGCAGCCCGCGCCGGCTGTGCTCCTCCGCCATCACCCACTCCCGGACCACCGGGTCACTCTTTCCGCCCCAGAGCCGGCTCAGCCCGCGGCGGTGGCGCACCTTGATGAACAGCTCTCCGGCCAGGCCCGGCCGGTTGGTCTTCAGCGTGTAAATCTTGGCCCCGGCCGGGTCGTCGCGGAACACCCGCTGGTCATGCCCGCCGAACGGCTGGTCCAGTTGTTCCAGGAGCGGCAGCAGGCTCTCCTCGGTCCCCGGGATGAGCTCCCAGACGATCCCTCCGACCCTCTTCTTCACGAACCGGCCCGGGCGAAGCTCCATTCAGCGGCCCCCCCGCGAAAGCTCCCACAGGCGCGCGTACTTCACAAAGGTGTAGTACCAGCCGTTCATCACCCCGATCAGGAGCCCGGGCACGCCGTCCAGGAAGCCCCGCTTCAACACGTAAAGCTTGAGGAAAGCGAACGGGGGGCGCAGCGCCAGGGCCGCGACTCCGGCCCGCGCTCCTCTCTGATGCCTGGCCTCGGCGTTGACCAGGGCGTAGCGCGTGATCTGGGCGGCGTGGTGGCGGAAGTCGCGGTAGGTGTAGTGGATGAGGTCGCCGTGGAGCTCGCCCACGGGTCCGGGGACCTCGATCACCTCGTGGGGATCGTCGCCGCCGAACACGGCCAACTCCTTTTTATAGAGGCGGAGCTTGCGGTCCGGATACCAGCCCGAGTGGCGGACCCAGCGGCCCAGGTAATGAGTGCGCCGCGGCACGGTGAAGCCGTTCTCCCGGACCTCGTCACGCGCGAGCAGCTCCAGAATCTCTTTTTGCAGCTCCCCGCTCACGGCCTCGTCCGCGTCCAGGGTGAGGACCCACTCGTTTTTGCACCGCTTGGCCGCCCAGGCTTTCTGGTCGCGCCAGCCCTTCCACTCGCGGTGATGGATCACGCTGGTGAACCGGCCGGCGATCTCGAGCGTGCGGTCCCTGCTCCCGGAATCCACCACCACGATCTCATCGGCGAACTTGACGCTCGAAAGGCACTGGCCGATCCTGTCCTCCTCGTCCATGCACACGATGGCCACGGACAGGGGCCTGGGCGCGGCCATCACTTTTTCTCCGCGAGCAGCTCGCGCGCGGCGGCAAGGACGTCGTCGGGCCGCACCATGCTCATGCACTTGAAATGGCCCTCCGGGCAGCGCCGGGCGCCGTGCTCTCCGCAGGGGCGGCAGTTAAGCCCCGCGGTCTCCACCACGCGGCTCGAATTGCCCCACGGGCTGAAGCCCTGGTCCGTGGCGGTCGGGCCGAACACGGTGACCACCGGCACCTGAAGCGCGCAGGCGATGTGGGTGGGCGAGCTGTCGTTGGTGATTACCAGGTCCATGGCCGCGACCAGGCGAAGCCACTGGCCGAGGCTGGTGCGCCCGGCCATGTTATGCACGCGGGAGCGGGCCATGCCCGCGACCGCCCGGGCCGCCTCCTCGTCCTGCGCGGCGCCGATCAGGTAGATGCCGGCATGGGCCTCGTCGCTGAGCACGTCGGCCACCCGGGCAAATCCCTCCGCCATCCATCGCTTGGTGGCCCAGACGCTGCCCGGACAGATTCCCACCCGGGGCCGGGCGCCGTTCCCGCCGAGCAGGTCTGGGCCGGCGGCGGCCGGCCGGGGCAGGCCCAGAGCGAGGTCAAGGCCCTCCGGCGCGCCGCCGAGCGGCCCGAGCAGCCCCAGGTTGCGCAGGACCTCATGGTCGCGCGGATGGCGGGGCACGCGGTCATGATAGAGCCAGGGCACGGCGGAGGTAGCGAACCCGATGCGGCGCTCGATGCCGGCCAGGTACAGAAGCGCGGCGGTGCGGGCGGAGCGGTGGGCGCTGACGGCGAATTCGAAATTCATGGCCTTGAGCTCGCGGGCCTTTTTCCGGAGCCCGGCCATGCCGCGCTCGGCGCCGCGCTTGTCGTACACCATGAACTCGTCCACCCCGGAAAGGCCGCGGACCAGCTCGGTCCCGGCCGGCGTGCCCATGAAGGCCAGGAAGGCCTCGGGGAAACGCGCGCGCAGGGCCTTCAAGAGCGGCGTGGCCAGGACCACGTCGCCCAGGAACGCGGTCTGGACCACCAGGATGCGCGGCCGGGCCGTGCTCCGCCTCTCATCCGCCATTCTTGCTCCGCAGGTCAGTGGCGTGCTCGATGATCATGTCCGGCACCCACACGTCCTCCCCGTACTTCTCCACGGCGTACCGCAGCCGGCACGAGTTGCAATCCAGTCCGGTCCCGTCCGTGGTCGCCTGCAAAGCGCCGTGGCACTTGGGACATACCAGCTTGGCCAATAATTCGGGATCAAGCTCCATCAGATGCCTCCTTTCCCCAGCTTGAATCTACTAAATTAACAGACACCTTGCTTCTTGGCAATAAAGATCGGCCGCGCCGCGTCCTAACCGGCGTCCTAACCGGTTGACCGACCTTATATTCTCTGTTACGCTTCAGTTGCGAATGAGCTTAAGGAGGACGCGGTTTGCAAGGCAAAGAAGTGGTTTTTCCGGCCTCTTTCGTCTGGGGTACGGCCACGGGGGCCTTGCCCAGCGAGGGGGCGGCCGAGGGCTCGGATTGGAGAATCCGGGAGCGGTCGGGGCTTGCCCCGGCCTCCGGCAAGGGCAACGACAAGAGGAGCAGGTATGACCAGGATTTCTTGAGGCAGGCCGAGCTGGGGATCCCGCACCATCGCCTGAGCATCGAGTGGAGCCGGATCGAGCCGCAGAAGGGAGTGTATGACCGGGCGGCGCTGGACGACTACCGGATCATGATGGAGGCCGCGGAGCGCCGCGGCATCACGCTGTGGGTCGCGCTGCACCACGTGAGCCTCCCCGCCTGGTTCGTGAAGCTGGGGGGCTTTGGGGACGAGGCGGCCATGATCTACTGGCACCGCTACGTGGAGCTGGTGGCCAAGGAGCTGGGCAAGCACGCCCGCTTCTGGCTCACGCTCTCCGAGCCGGCGGCCTACGCGGCGGGGTCGTGCCTCTTGGGCAAGTATCCTCCGGGCTGGAAGCGGCTGGACAAGTTCTCGGACATGCTCATCCGCATCCACAAGGCGCACGGCGACGCCTATCGGATCCTGAAGACGTACCTGCCGGAGCGGGCCCGGGTGGGGATTGCCGCGCTGATCGCGCCGGTCAACCAGGCGGACCCGGAATCCGAGTCGGACCGCATCTCCGCGGAGTTCGTGGACGGTTTCATCAACCAGGCGCCGCTGGACGCGATCCGGGAAGGGGTGATCCGGGTCACGGGCAAGGGCGCGGTCGAGCTCCCCACCTGCAAGGGCGCGGCCGACTTTTTCGGGATAGATTATTTCTTCCGCCTGGTGGTGGGCCACAATGCCTGCGCCGCGGAAAACTGCCTGGCTTCATTGGCCGAGATGGAGGGCATGCCCGGGATCAGCGCGCATCGGGAGGGAGAGGCGCGGAGCGAGCACGGGTTCGGGGCCTACCCGCGGGGGCTTTACGAGGCGGTGAAGCGGGTGCACCAGGCCGGGCTCAACCTGCCCATGTATATCACGGCGAGCGGGCTAGCCACCCGCGACGAGGGCCTGCGGTCGCGCTACCTGGCCCAGTGCCTGGGCGAGGTCCACGGCGCCATCGAGCAGGGCCTGGACCTGCGCGGCTACTTCCACTGGTCCGACGTGGACACCTATGAATTCAACCTCGGGTTCGACGCCCATTACGGGCTCTTCTCCTTCGACCCTCTCTCCATGGAGCGCTCGCAGCGGCCCGCCGCCACCCTGCTTTCCAAGGCCGCCCGCGACGGCAAGCTCCCGCCCGGCGCCGTCAAAGGGCTCGCCAAGGCCTGAAGGCACGGCCAT
>Ga0307379_10000955_pt1 | contig 46747 bp, 49 predicted proteins | sample UN2MG_FD_202237 | JGI IMG/M metagenome (GOLD analysis project Ga0307379, IMG submission 202237) | Soil microbial communities from Risofladan, Vaasa, Finland - UN-2 | ecosystem: Environmental > Terrestrial > Soil > Coastal area > Acid sulfate soil | place: Finland: Risofladan, Vaasa | collected... | reverse complement strand
CTTATTCAATGCGGGGTGGGAAGCTCACCAAGGTGCCCCAGTACAGAGACTGGGCCATCGGGCCCTGCGGCTCGATCTACTCCACCATCGAGGACATGGGCAAGTGGCTCCTGGTCCACCTCAACAATGGCAAGGTCGGCGAGACCGCGCTCGTGACTGAGAGCACGTTTAACCTTTTGCACTCTCCCAAGACGGTGGGGGGTAGCAGCACGGCTGAGATGCCGATCTCCGCTTATGGCTTCGGATGGTCGATCCAACCCTACCGGGGCCACCATCTCCTCTGGCACAACGGCAGCATAGATGGTTTCTTCGCCTTCATCTGCTTCCTGCCCTATGATAATTACGGCATGGTGATCCTGACCAACGAGGATAACCATTGGCTCGCCGAGATTGTCGCGTACACGACCTTAGACCGTGTATTCAATCTCGAGGGTATCGATTGGAACGCGAGGGTCTCCGAGCCACCCGAGGAGGAGGCCGAGGAGGCCGAGGAAGCCTCGAAGGAGGCGGAGAAGGCTTTCGTCGGCAGGCAGGGCACGACCCCTTCGCATCCGCTCACCGAATACGTCGGCACCTATGAACACCCGGCATACGGGCGGGTCATCATCGGGCTTGCGGGTGACAAACTCGAATTCGTCGACAAGGGTAAGAAGAACCCTCTCGAGCACTACCATTACGACGTCTTCCTGGTGAGCAGTGACTCTGGAGAGGAAGAGAGGTGGCAGTTCAATATGGACATCAACGGCGACATTGCTTCCGTCCAAGCATTGCTGCAGGAGGGTGTCGATCCGATCGTCTTCAACCGCGTCGCCGAGGAGAGCTTGAAGAACGAGGAGTACTTGCGCAGGTTTGTGGGTGAGTTCAAGTCGAGGACGCAGACGATCAAGATCGAGATGCGCAACGGAGTTCTGTTCACCGTCATCTCCGACCAGCCTGATTGCGAACTCGTGCCGGTGAGGGAGAATAAATTCAAGCTGAAAACAGACGAAGGCTATAGTCTCGAATTCAAGCTTGACGAGGCGGGCAACGTCAGCGAGGCCGTCTTCCACAAGCCCTACGGCGATTTCCCGGTGAAGCGGAAAAACTGAAAAGCCCTGCAGGAGTCACTGAACCAGTTATACAGAAGGCGGCGAACAGCCGCCTTTTCTTTTGTCTTTTGCAGGTTCGCGGGGCCGACTCTGCGCTCTAAGGCTTATTTTCGCTCTTATCAAGCGGCTGTTTGAGGAAAAGGCCGACGGCCTCGGAGAGCAGCTTTTCCTTAGTCCGCAGCATCTCGTCCTTGCCCTTGCAGTCGACCGCGCCCGCCCCGGCGCCCGCGTGCCCGTCGCCGATGTTAAGTAGGCGCATGATCTCGCCGACATCCTTGGCGTGGTCGTAGTTGTTCAGCACCAGCGAAAGGCTCATGCTGAGGCCGAGGTTGGTGCTCTTGCGGCCGTCGATCATCGGGTTGGCTATCAGGATCGCCGCCTGCGCTTCCGGGAACTCCTGGTAGGCCATGTGGCGGATGACATTCGGCCTGGTGCGGTAACCCGTCAGGTCCACCACCGGCACCACCTTGTCCACATCCTCCGGCAAGAAGATGGTGCTCTCGCGGATGATCTCGATCGAGCGCTTTTCCTTCTCCTCGTAGTCTTCCCGGCGTCGGATAACTTCGTCGAAGCGCTCTATCTCGGCGAGCGGATAATCCCGAATCCAAAGCGTTACCCGTTTGAGGTAGCGCAGGTGTTCGCGCTTGTCGAGGAAATCGCTCTTGAGGCTGTAATCGACGTGCTTGCCGGGAGTCGGTTCGCGCCACTCCTCGATGGTCTTGTAAGCGAAAGAATCGATGTGGTCGGCCTCCGCCACGGTGTCGAGCAGGTGAGGGTCTATCTCCCATTCCTCGGAGAAATAACTGTAGACGGTGCGAGCGCAGCTGGGATCAGGATTGAAGCGGCCGGGGATCGCCTCTGGGTCGAGGCCTCGCAGCTTGACGTCTTCGAGATTACCGGGGTGATGATCGAACCACATACCGCAGTCGAGCGGGAAGGGCAGGTCACAGACAATGTCGCCGGGCCCGATCGGGAAGCGTGACGAGGCCACGTCCCGCGGGCCGATGAAAAAGATGTTCTCCATTCCGTAAATATGGGAGCAGAGCGCAGCGCAGACGACGCCGTCGAAGTCGTTGTGGGTGACTACGCGCTGAAAGCTCATTCCTCGCGCGATTCTTTGGCTTTCTGCTGCATGACCCTGGCCAGATAGGCAAGCTGGCCGCAGTGGTAGATCTCGTGCATAGTAACCGTATGGATCAGGTCGAGCCAGGTTTTGCCCTCGCCCGCGGGGCAGATGCTTCCCAGACGCTCGGACTCGCTCAGCCGTTCGACATCCTGAAAGAAGGCGTCGCGGTGAGCTTCGACCAGGGCGAATATCTTGCTGAACGTCATCTTCACAAGCTCGGACTCAGTCGGGCGAGGCAGCTTGCCCAGCCGCTCCTCGGCCCTGTCCGGACCCGAGAGCTCGATGAATTCACGATAGCCGTCGATGATGTGGAGGAGGATCCAGGCGGCGGAGTTGGATTCGGGCATCGGCCGGAATGCCAACTCGTTGGCACCAATCTCGTTGCAGACCTTCTCCAGGTGATGATTCCAGACGCGGTAGCGCCGTAGCAGATTGTCAAGTTCGCTCATCTCGAGTTACTACCTCCTTCGTTACTATCATATACCAACTCCGGGATGATTATTATCCCCGAGCGCCAAATCCGATACTTTCTTGACCGGGAGGCAGGAGCGGCACTACAATGATGCGGAAATCACAACTCTCTCAGCCGGTGATGTTATGTTGAGAAACAAGACAGTATTCGTATTAGTTATGCTTGCAGCACTCTGCTTCAGCACCTACGCGGCCGCCGAAGACCTCGGCCAAGTAAATATACCCGCACAGGTGAAACTCAAGAGCTCGGTGCTGCAGCCAGGGCTTTACACCTTTGCCATCGAAAAGCAGGGCGACACGCTGCTGATTCAGCTCAAGCAGGGCGGCCAGGTTATCGCCAGCGAGTTGGCTATCACCAAGCCCGCCGAGAAGACACACAGCACCGCCCGCCTCGCTTATCAGCCTCTGAAGCGCGACGGCAGGGAAGACCCGCTCATGAGCCGGATTCTTTGCAGTTACCAGGGCACGCTTTATCTGATCTATTTTGAAAAGCCCTGATCGGGTTCGGATTCGAGAAAAACCATCTCGTAATCCGGGAATTTTCAATCGCATGTTGAGATAAGCTCGGCCTGCTTCCGGGCTTTTATCTTTTACGGGTTGAGTGGATTTAGATGGTCTGCGATTGTCTCGGGAGAGACGTATTCGTTTCTGACGCTATTTGCAGGTCGAGCAGTTCTGCGAAGTGCAGCCAGTGCAACCCTGATTAGATGAGCTGCTCACCATCTTGCCGCCGGAGGAGAAGCCGAATACCGAGGGGCGCTTTTTCACTTCATCGGATTTGCATTTGGGGCAGCTCGGCGCGGCGGAGGAGTTGAAAACCAGCTTCTCGAATTCGGCGCCGCAATTACTGCAACGGTATTCATAGATCGGCATTTTCCTATCCCAGTAGAATCGCCAGTGCAGTCTTGAGCGCATCACCGAAGTCGGTGTCTTCGCCCGCGTTCTGGACAGCGCCATCTGCAGCCTTCTCCGCATCTCTACGCCTGTAACCGAGATTGACCAGCGCGGAAACCAGATCGACCTTCAGCGCCGACGCCGGGCTTAGCGCTGAAGCCTCAGCATGGAGCTCGGCACGCATTTCAGGCAACTTGTCGCGCAGTTCGAGCACCAGCCGCTCGGCGGTCTTCTTGCCAATTCCCGGTATCTGCACGATGCGGGCGTAGTCGCCTTCATCAATCGCGTTTAGCAGGTCGGCAGGGCCTGTGCCGCCGATTATCGCCAGGGCTAGCTTCGGGCCGACGCCGGAGATTCCGATAAGGCGGCGGAAGAGGCTGCGCTCACCGGTGGTTGGGAAGCCAAAGAGTTCGATGGCGTCGTCGCGCACATGCGTGTGGATGTGAAGTTCCGTCTCGGTTCCCTCCTCACCCAGCATGTAGAAGACATTCAGCGGGATCATCACCTGATAGCCCACTCCGGCAACCTCGACGATCGCCTGAGTCGGCTCCTTGCTCAACAGCCTGCCGCGCAGGTATCCGATCATTCCAAAACCTCCGGGGCAACCGGGCGGCGCAGGCAGTGCAGATGACAGATCGCAGCCGCCAGCGCATCAGAGGCATCGGCCGGTTTCGGCGGCTTCGCCAGGCCGAGCATCAGCCTGACCATCTCCGCAACCTGCTGTTTATCCGCGTGGCCGTAGCCGACCAACGCCTGCTTAATCTGCAGAGCGCTGTATTCGTGAACCTGCAGGCCGTTGCGGCAGAGCTCCATCAATATTGCTCCGCGTACATGGCCCAACAGCAGGGCGGTCTTGATGTTGACCGCGGAGAAGATGCGCTCGACGCTGGCGCAGCCTGGGCGGTACTGCTTCGCCACTTCCTCGAGCGAGGAGGCTATTGTGCGCAACCGCTCGGCCAGTGGTTTCGCGGCCGAAGTGCGAACCACGCCGAATTCCACCGCCTCCAATTTGCCGCTTTCTTCGCGGACCAGTCCATAGCCGGTAGCGGCAAGGCCTGGATCGATGCCGAGTACCAGCATGGCTGGATCAGGACTGGAGGAGTTCTTCGTCAATGTCGAAGTTGGTCCAGATGTTCTGGACATCTTCGTGGTCGTCGAACAGCTCGACCATCTTGAGCACCTGCTCGGCCTGCTTGCCCTCGACCTTTATCAGGGTGCCGGGGATCATCGCGATTTGCGACTCGAGCATCGAGATTTCCTTCTTGCTGAGGGCATCCACTACGTTATCGAAACCGTTGGGATCGGTAAGGATCTCAAAATTGCCCTCGTCTTCGCTCATGTCTTCCGCGCCGGCCTCAAGCGCTATCTCTAGCAGGTTATCTTCATCGACCGTGGTTCCATCGACCAGGATGTATCCCTTGCGCTCAAACAGGTGGGCAACTGAGCCAGTCTCGGCCAGGTTGCCGCCGTGTCTGCTGAAGATATGGCGAATCTCCGGCGTGGTCCGGTTGCGATTATCGGTCATTACCTCAATTAGTATCGCGACGCCGCCGGGAGCGAAGCCGCCGTAGGTGATCTCCTCGATTTGGGTGCCTTCCAGCTCGCCGGTTCCCTTGAGTATCGCCCGCTGGATGTTATCCATCGGCATGTTGGCAGCTTTTGCACCTGCAACTGCCCGGCGCAAGCGTGAGTTGGCGTTTTCGTCGCCGCCGCCCATGCGTGCAGCGATTGTGATTTCCCTGATCAGGCGACCAAAGAGCTTGCCGCGCTTGGCATCGACGGCCGCTTTCTTGTGCTTAATGGAACTCCATTTCGAATGGCCCGACATAATTCACCTTGCTGCTTATTACGTTCGGATTTTAACACAGGGCTGGGATAGCAACAATTCAGACAAGCCTGCGGCTGCCCTTGATGCGCAGCAGCCGGGCGCGAGCCGACTCGAGGGTTTCCATCCGCTTGCTGAAGCAGAAATGCACCCAACGTCGTTTGTCAGCCGGACAGCGGAAAAAGCTGTAACCGGGAACCACGACGACGCCAATTTCCTTGGCCAGCCAGCGGCCGACTTCCATGAGTTCTAATTGCCGGGTGGCTTATTCGCCGAACAGGGACTCGTCTCCATCGGCGAGTTGCCTGATCAACTCGGAGCGCAGGTAGTCGCTTTTCTCGCGCACGTCAGCGCCGATTCGTTCCTCGTAGAGCACGCGGCTGCGTTCGATGTCGTCGTGCAGGCGCGATGTGATGTCAGCGTTCTCCCGACCGAGCTTCACCGACTCCTCGTTATAAAGTTTGATCTCGGAGACGATCAGGCGGGCAAAGCGGATAGCCTTCTCGTGCAGGTCACGCTCCTCGTCGGAGAGCCCCGAGAGGTCGTACTCCTCTACGCTGAGGCCGCGGCTCTCGGGCACCAGGATGTCCTCTTCCTCCACGGGTCCGGCCGTCAACTCCTCGGGCTCGGCGGCGGCAACTTGCGGCTCCTCGGCAACTTCGATATCCAGTTCTTCAACTGCTTCTTCAGGCTTCTCGGCAACCTCGAGCTCCAGTTCTTCACCGGTCTCTTCCGGCTCCTCGATCACTTCGAACTCCGGCTTGGGCTCCTCGATCGCGAATACAACAGGCGGAGCTTCAGATTCCGGTTCCGGCTCTGGCAGCGACTCCTCGTCTTTGCCGGCTTCAGAAACCACCTCGAATTCCGGTTCCTCTCCCTCCGAGGGCGACTCGATCTCCAGGAGTTCGAATTCCGATTCTGCCTCTTTCTTCTCCTCAACAACGGGCTCGACCGGCGGTGCCTCGGGCTCTGTGCTCCGCGGAACCCAGGTAGGCTGGGGCATGCGGATCTCGCCCAGCTTCTTCTTCAGCGGTAGGAGGTCGATGACAAAGCCAGCGAAACGAACGAGGATGGCAAGCGCATCGGGATCGGCAATCCGGCCTTCTTCACCACGTCCATCGACCAGCACCACGGCCTGCACCCTGCTGCGCACCACCATCGGTATCGCCGCTATCTCGTCGGGCGGCTCCTGGCCGAGAGCCCTGTAAATCGCTGCGTCTCCAGGGGCGCCCGGGAAGGGTGCGATCAGCATCTTGGCCTCGAGTGCCGCTCGGGATACGAGCGAGTCCTCCGGCAGATCCAGAGGTATCTTTTTCGAGCCGAATTCCTCGCCCTCTCCCAGCCCGAGGCCGGGGCCCGGCCAGGCTGTGACACCTTCACCCACCAGGATTATCAGTGCACCCCCGCCGGCGTAATTCTTTATCTCCTGCAGCATGGTTCCCAGCACTTGACGCTGGCTGATACCCGCATCGATCGCGGAGAGACTGCGAGCCAACTCGCTCGCGGACGTGCCCTCTGCTACCGGTTCAGGCGGGGCAGGCGGGACGTATGCTTCGATGCCGCGCCGTAAAACTTCGCGGTCGATCCGCATTTGCTTCAGGCGGAGTCTGAGGTCTTCTTCGAGACCGTCCGCAATCCTTTCGATTAGTTCGTCCCGATCCATGGGAGCCTCCCAGAACCAGCGCGCGAGCGCCGAGGTTCTTGACATTTGGGTTTCCGGGTCGCGACTATTCTGCTATGGCACCTGCATCAGCGTCAAGCAAGCTAGTTGTTGCAGCCGAGCTCTATCCGGAAAACGACTGCGTTTGGATCATAGCAGCTGATCCGAGAAGACCGGATTCGCCCGTCCTCAGGCAACTGAACATCCCGGGCGACAGGCTTGATCTGGCGGCGGAATTGGTGCGCAGGTGCGAGCTTACCCTACTGGCTTGTGAAATGCTCGCGGAGATTTGCGCACGCGTCGCCGCCGAACTCTATTCGCTTGCCGAGGGCGCGAAGGCGTTGGTTGTCTCGCCTCACGGACCGCTTCATATGCTTCCCTTGTCCGCAGGTTGTGTCCCCGACTGCCGCTGCCTTGCTGAAGCGATTCCAACGGCGGTAATGCCGTCCACCTCTTTCCTCTCGGTCCTCGCAGCAGCGCAGCCGCAAATTTCAATAAAGGGCGCTACTGTACTAAAGGGCCCGGAAATGGATTCCGGAAAGAGCGTTGCAACAGTGACCTCGGCCCTGGAAGAGATGTTTCTGGACGTCCACCCCGATTTGCCACTGCGCGTGGTCAATTATCCACGCAGGCTGTCACGCGGGAGCATTCTCCTGGTGGCGGCTCACGGCAGGCCGGCTGAGCTTCTGCTGGCGGACAAAGAGGGCCGGCCCACATGGGTGACGGCCGGTCAATTGGCGGAGAAGCTGGGACGCCCGGCGTTTGTGCTACTTGCCGTTTGTCGCTCTGCCACATCGGAGGTTGCCGATGATGAAGAGCCCTTGGGAATAGTCTGGCCGTTGCTTGCCAACGGCGCGCGAGCAGTGATCAGTAGTTTGTGGGATGTCGAGTCGAAAGCAGCGGCTGCCTTCGCTCGCCGGTCGGTTGGCTGGATGCTGCAAGGGGATCCGGTGGGTAAGGCGTTCGGGCGGGCTCTGGGCGGGCAATTCAATGATTGCCGGATTACCGACTACCGAGATCGAGCCGGTTTCGTCTTGAACGGTGACTGGAGACTGAGGCTTACTCGTTGATCAGCCTGTGGTCGATCTCGAGCAGGTAATCTCCCAGCGGGTCGACACTCTCGAACACGACCAGGCAGAAGGCGGACGAGTAACTGCGCCGCGCCGGGCGAATCACTTCATCCGATTCCCGCAGAACAATCTCGGCTTGCTCGAAAGCCTCTCGCCCGATGGGGCAGTTGGCGATCTGCAGTTCAAGCTTTCGTTCCCTTGGGGAGAAAGTTATAGCGCAGCGGACATCGCCCTTGCTGATCACCGCCTCGTCGACGAGGCCCATCTCGGACCGATCGCCTAGTACCCGGCGTTCTGCTTGGGGTTTGATGTCGTAATCGAATCCGGGGTACCGCTCCTCGATACGCCAGCGGTATAACGTCGCTCCCAGCGCCGCCAGGGGGACTATACCGTTTCTCGGCTCATAGGCTGTGCTCGGCTCTGCAAGCTCATCCGGTAGCTTGCCTTCCCTTTCTTCTTCCTTAAACTCAGCTGCGGCGCGGTACATTTCATCGATTTGTTTGAACTGCGTCCAGAGCACCTCATCGATGCACAATGCCGCGAGGATCTGAAGCCGGTGCGGCATGGGAACTTTGCCATTATAGAAATCGTCCAGCAGCCTGCGGTCGATAATCAAGTAGGACTCTCCTTCGGCAGCGCCTGATAGCAACACGATTTCCTCTTTCAGGCGGTTGTGGAGGGCCCTGTCGCCGCGGATTTTCGTGACGAGCCGAACCAACTCGTCTCCACTGCCGCTGTCCTCGATCAACTTGTCAAGTTCATCAGGAATCAAATTCAATCTCCTCAGAGCAGCCTCTCATTGCCGAAGCGCTCCTTGAGGTCGCGCAATACTATCTGCCGAGCCTTCTCGGCTCTCTTGCGCGCCGTGTCAATTTTCAAGCCCAGGATCAGACCGATTTCCCGCCATTTCATGAACTCCTGGTAGCGCAGGAGGAAAGGACGGCGGATTTCCTCATCGAGCCGTGCAACTATGTCTCTGAAAGCCTCTCGCAACTGCTGGCCGAAGATTTCCTGTTCCGTGGAGAAGAGCGGTGCCCTGGCTCCCTTGCAGATCTCGAGTACCACAATGATGTTTTCGGTGCCGTTGTAAAGGCGCACTTCCTTCTCGTGCCGATGGAGGAAACTGAAGATTTCATTCTTGGTGATCGTTATGATCCAGGACTTGATGTTGTGGCAATGCTTGATCCGCGCCAACCCCTTCATAATTTTGAGAAAAATCTGGTTGAAGAGGTCCTGGCGTTGGTCGTCGGGGATGTCAAAGATTCCCAGGAAGTAATGAATGAGCCTGTGGTAACGTTTGTGAAGCTCTTCCGCGACCTTGCTCAGCCGCTGGGGTCCGCTCTCCGACAGCAGAGAGTCAAAAAACTTTTCTTCCTCGTCCAACGGCGCCGGATCCCGGTTTTCTTTCTCGTTCATTGCTTCCCGGTGACTTGCGGTCAGCCGCCCTTGCGCATAAATTCTGCTTCTGGTTGATTTTTGATACGTCAAAAGCTGACTGTTTTTAGTGCGCATATTATGTTCATCGAATATCGATAATGCAAGGCATGAGAAACAACCCTTTTGCTGTGTTACGATACGCGGCATGAGCGGTAACCTGCGAATTGCAATTGATATGCGCCCTGCACTGAGGCAGGGCACCGGCGTCGGTACGTTTGTCGAGCAGTTGGCGTTGGCCCTAGATTCCCTGGAAGGCGACCATTCTCTCGCGTTGTTTTCGAGTTCTTCGAGGGACCGCTGGCCGGTTGACCGCCTGGTGGGGATGCAAAAGAGTGAGGTGGTGGATCGCCGCTGGCCGGTCAGGCTGCTCAACCTTTTTTGGAATCGGTTCGGTCGGCCGCGGATCGAGCGTTTCGTCGGGCGCGTGGATATCGCCCATTCGCCGACTCCCCTGCTGCTGCCGAGTAAGGCGGCGCAGGTGGTAACCATCCACGATCTCTATTTCCTGCGCTGCCCCGAGCAAACGCGAGCGGAAATCAGGAGAGATTACGCACCGTTGGTGCGGCGCCATGTCAAAGCCGCCGACGCGGTGGTAGCCGTTTCCGAGGCCACAAAATCCGAAACCGTCGAGCTGCTCGGCGTGCCGGCGGAGAAGATCGTGGTCTGCGGCGAGGATGCCGCTCCCGTGTTCGATCAGCCGCCGGCCGAGGAAGAACTGGCATGGAGCCGAACCATAGCGCCTAACCCTTTTTTTCTTTTCGTGGGGACAATAGAGCCGCGCAAAAACCTGCCTTTGCTGCTGCAAGCCTACGGCCTGCTGCAGAAGCGTTACCACAAGCTGCAACTGGTGATCGCGGGCGAGAGGGGCTGGGATTTCGAAGCTTTCGACGAAGGGCTTTCGCAGCTTGAAGTTCCCGCGAGAGTCGTTGTTACCGGTTATCTCGACCGGCGTTCGTTGCGCGCGCTTTATCACAGCGCGACGGCTCTGGTAATGCCGTCGCATTGCGAAGGATTCGGTTTGCCGCTGGTGGAGGCGATGGCCTGCGCTTGCCCGCTGATAGTAGCCGACAACAGCTCTCTGCCAGAGGTCGCGGGCGATGCCGCTCTATACTGGCGTAGCGGCGAGGCCAGTGAATTGTCGACTCTACTGGAAAAAATGCTCACCAGCGATGCGCTGAGGACGGAATTATCGCAGAATGGACGTCGACGGCGGCAACTTTTCAGTTGGAGGAAGACCGCCGAGATAGTGATGGGCTTGTATCACGATCTTGCGGGGGTGCGTGGTTGAGGATTGCTATCGATGCCAGGGAGCTGGAAGGGAAGCCCACCGGCGTTGGCCGCTACCTCTCGAATCTCCTCCACCGCTGGCTGAGTTCAGCGAGCGGCGACGACTTCATCCTCTACCATCGCGGCGAGCTGGCCCGGCGGGAATGGCTGGCCGGTGACGCCGTAAAGCTGGTTCGTCTTGCGGATGGGATTCTGCCCTTCGGGGTATGGTGGCAGCAGGCGGTTCTGGCCAGGGCGCTCAGGCGCGACAAGCCGGATGTTTTCTTTGCGCCGGCCGATTCGATGCCGCTGCGGTGGCGCGGCCCCACGATACTGACATTCCATGATCTCGCTTACGAAGCGTATCCCGAATGGTTCGGCAGAACGGAGGGCGTGCGGCGGCGATGGCTCGCGCGCAGATCGGCCCGCAGGGCCGCCGGGATCGTGGCCATCTCGAACTTCACCCGGAGCGAACTGAGATCCCGCTATGACATCCCTGAGGACAAGATCGAGGTCGTCTACCACGGGATCGATGACTCGCTACGGCGCGCACCGTTCACGCCGGAGGATGAGTTGCGCCGCAAGACAGAGCTGGACATGCCATTCGCGATCATGATCGGCAGCCTGTTCGAGCGGCGTTTTCCGTCGCAGATCATCCGGGCGTTCCGCCTTCTCGAGGACCTCGATATCGGGCTGGTGATCGCCGGGGACGACCGCCGGCAGGCGGGGCGAGATCTCTTGGCCGAGATTCGCGAACTCGGCCTGGAGAAAAAGGTTCGATGGCTGGAGTATGTATCGGAGGAGGATTTGTGCGGCCTTTACCGCGCGGCGGGGATGCTGATTTCGCTCTCGCTTTATGAGGGTTTCAGCCTGCCGCCGCTCGAGGCGATGAGCTTCGGGCTGCCGGCTATTGTCTCGGGGCGTGGTGCGCAGTTGGAGGTCTACGGCGACGCAGCGTTCTCCCTTGCGGAGGAGACTGAAGAGAACATTGCTTTAGCGATCAGATCGATTCTCACAGACGCCGAATTGAGGGGGGATCTGATCAAACGCGGCAACGAACTGGCTGGCAGATTAACCCTCGACCGTTGCGCGGAGAGGACACTCGAGTTGATCAGGAAAACAGGGGGAGCGTCCGGTGGCTGAGTTGCAGATTATCATCGTCACCTATAACAGCGAGGGCACGATAGAGGGCTGTCTGGCGGACGTTCTCGCCGCGGCCGGGTCCGTCGACCATCGCGAGACAGTCGTCGACAACGCCTCCTCCGACGGCACTGTCGAGATTGTCGGGAGCGGGTTTCCTGAAGTGGAAGTGGTACCCTTGCAGACGAACATCGGTTTCGGCGCGGCAAACAACGCCGCCTTGCGCCAGAGCGATTCTCCTTTTGCCTTGTTGCTGAATCCCGATACGCGCATCGCGCCCGAGGCCGTAACCACCCTGATGAAGACTCTCAAGCAGCACCCAAGGGTTGCCTTGGTAGGGCCGCAGATGCAGTATCCCGACGGCTCGCCACAGGTTTCCTTCGGAAGTTTCCCAGGCCTCTTCGGCGACATTCGGCAGAGCCGTTTGGCGCGCGGTTGCCGGGAACGCAACCCCCGGATTCTCCGGAAACTAGTGAGGCGCCTGATCGAACCGTTCTCTCCCGACTGGATCAGCGGTTCCTGCTTCCTGGCCCGCACACAGGCGCTCCGTGAGATCGATTATTTCGACACCAATTTTTTTCTTTACATGGAGGATATCGATCTCTGTCGCAGGCTCAAAACCGCCGGATGGCGGGTGATGGTGGAGCCGTCGGCGCTCTGCCTGCATCACGAGGGCGGCAGCCAGCCGGACTCGATTGCGATGAAAAAACACTTCAGGCGTAGTCGCTTGCTCTACATCAACAAACACGGCGGCAGGTTTGGTTTCATGTTTTACAAGCTTCTGCGTGCGCGCGGAATCGGGCTAAAATGGGATCCGCAGAAACGTTTCAGGTCGTGGCGGAGGGTCTAGGAAATTTGAAATGAGATCCCAAATAGAAATAATTAAAAGAAGTAAAGGAGATCGGCGTGATGAGCGTGCCCGCAATACCGCCTTTCCGAATGCGCCGTGACGGCGCACTTGATCTTTTATGTCTGGAGGTCGCAGCAGCGGACGGAAATCCCGGCGCTCTAATGGTGGTGTCGACACGGCGCGGCGGTGTTTCCTTCGGCCGGGGGGATCTCAATCTCTCCGACGGCACCGGCGACGCTCCGGATCTGGTGCTCGGCAATCGGGGTATGTTCACCCACACCCTGGATTCACTGGCATCCGCCCCTGCGGCGAGGATCGCCGGCCTTCGCCAACGACATACGGCGGACATCCATCAGGTCGACTCGGAGAATGTCGAGAGTTTTATCGACCGCCGGCATGAGGGTGACGGGATGATCACTCGGCTGGACGATGTCTGGCTGTCGATTTCCATCGGCGACTGCCTGCCCGTAATGCTATACGATCCCCACTCCCGGGTGCTGGGAATGGTGCATGCCGGTTGGGAAGGCACTGCGGCGCGGATTGCCGAGGCCGCGGTAGAGCAGATGGCTGATGAATTCGGCTGCAATCCGAGTGATCTCGTCGCTGTCCTGGGCCCCTGCATCAGGCCTTGGAGGTATCAGGTGGACGGGCGGGTCTTCGAAAAATTCAGAACGCGCTGGGCAGGCGAAGGGTGGCAACGCTTTCTGAGTGATAGTAGCGACGGTCGCGGCTACCTTGATCTCGCCGCCGCGAACAGGGCGTTGCTTCTCGAAAACGGCCTCAGCGGGGAAAAGGTGGTCGACTTCGGCCTCTGCACTGGAGCACTTCCAGCCCTATTCTTTTCCCATCGCCGGGATGATCTCCCCGGCGGGCGGATGCTGGCGCTCGCCGCTTTGCTGTAAGATATTACCTGCCTTTGACCAGGATTGGATTGATCCCGCGCGGTTTAGATTTCTGCTCATCTACTCCTTTGTTGGCCAGCTTGTCGGCAAGCTTGTTTTCGGATCGCGAGACGTGCTCGATTTCAAAGACTCTAAACCTGCCGATCAACAGGGTAGCGCGCGAGTGGAGCGCGCGCAGGCCCTCGTTTTTAACTTTGTAGACGCCTTGGATCTGGCGGACGAGCAATTGCGAGTCGCTCCGGACCATTAATTCTCGCCAGCCCTTCTTCTGCGCGAGCTCGAGAGCGGCCAGAAGGGCGCAGTACTCAGCAAAGTTGTTGGTCTGCTCTCCAATGAAACCATAACCTTCGGCTACTGTTGTGCCGTCAGCATCGGCAGCAGCAATTCCATAGCCGGCAGGACCCGGATTACCGCGCGCGGCGCCGTCGATGTAAATCTCGATCACGGGATCAAGCCAGCTGGGCCGGATTCTCCATCGGCGGCTCTTCCTCGTGGACGAGGATCCGCCCACAGTTGTCGCATTGATAAATGCCTTTGGAGTGCTTGATATCGAGGTAGACCTGAGGGCGGATACGGAAGTAACATGCCTGGCAGGAGCCATCGGCGGCCACGGCCACTCCCACGCCTCCCTTAGCTGCCTGGATGCGGTTGAATAACGCGAAGTACTCCTTCGGTATCTCCTGCTTGATCTGCTCTTGGCTCTTGAGCATCTCCACATGTTGCTCTTGCATCTTCTCCAAGTTGTTCTGAAGCTCGGCTATCCTCTGTTTGTTCTCGATGCTTAGCCGCTTGCGCTCTTTCTTTGCCTCGACTAGGCGTTGAGCGGCGGCGTCGAGCGACTCCATGGATTCGATGATCTGCGTCTCGGATTCGGAGATCTTGTTTTTGGTGAAATCGACTTCTTTTTGCAACGCCCAGAGCTGCTCGTTGGTCTTGACCTTGAGGATCTGGTCCTCGTAGTGTGTAAGTTTCTCCTGGTGGGCTGCGAGCTCGGTTTCGAGTTGCCGGCTTTTCTTCTCCTCCTCGCGCTGCACTTCGGTGGCGCGCTCGACCGCGGTCACTCCGGCTTCAGTCTGCTCTTCCAGCTCAGCGATCCTGCCTGGCGTTGCTCCAATCTCTCGGTCGAGTCTGATAACCCCGAGTTGGAAGTCCTGGAATTGTTTTAAATACGTTAGAATTCGGCGACAGTCTTCTTTTGTCATAATAAAAAAGGCGTCGAAATCGACGCCTCCTCAACTTGCCCTTGCGGCTGCACCGCAACGGGATCAGCCACTGCTTCTTTGACTGTTGTTTCCATGCCCATTGCGCTTGCCATTTCCTTTTAGTTGGTGGGCCCGTCAGGACTCGAACCTGAAACCAACCGGTTATGAGCCGGTGGCTCTGCCAATTGAGCTACGGGCCCGATCACCCGTTCATTTCCTTCAACAGGAGAATGGAATATATCGATTCAACGGCAAAGATGTCAAGCGAACATGGAGGTTACAACGACTGCCAAGCAGCCCTGGCCACAAAGAAAAATCCCGTGCGGGTCAGGCACGGGGGGAGATCAAACAAAAAATTTGATCAATCAGGGGTGGATCTATGCGTTTTTCTCCATCGGTTCGACAGGGACGGCCAGGCGAAAAGACATCTCACCGTCACCACCGGTCTCCTCTTTCAAACTACCTCCGAGGAGAGAGGTCAAATGTCGAGCCAGGGGCATTTCTATGCGCATGGCAATGTCATCGGAGTTGCCGTTGGAGGGATCTACAGCCTCAATATCGGCATGCCGGGCCCTCGAGTCGGCCGATATCCTGAACTCTATGTTGCCGTTCTTCGGCATAACTTGCAGTGCCACTTTCGAAGCGCCGTCGCCGTTTATTGCTTTCTGCAGGAGCAAAGAGAGGGTTCTGCGGAGCCGATCGGGATCGGTGCGGATTCTCCGGCCTTGCTCGGGGCAATCGCATTCGAATCTGACATGTTTCTCAACTGCCATTTCCTCGAAATGAGATATGACGGGCCTCACCAGCGGACCGAGTTTGACAAAGCTGCTAGCGGGCAAGGCTTCGCCCTCACGAAATCTGCGCAGCTCGACCAACCTATCCACCAATGCCTGCAGGTGCTCAGCCTCGTCGACGAGAGTTCCAATCTCGGGCTGGGCCGGAGAACTTCCGGCAAGCCGCCGGGCGATCCTGTTTATCGCGTCGAGGGGTTTGCGGAAATCCCGATCGATCATCTCGATGATGAAGTTGTCAAGACCCTGAGCTTCTACAAGGGCCTCCGTCACCTGCGACCGGATCTCTATGACCTGTTCGCCCAGATGGTCCAACAGGCTGAAATTGCTGTCCTTTTCTGTCCGCCGGCAAAGGACGGTTACCCGGGCCACCAGTTCGTCGGGGTCGAAAGGCTTGGTGAGATAATCATCCGCGCAGCAGTGCAACAAAGCCGTCTGCTTGTCGGTTGTTTCGCTGCGCGCGGAGATGATCAGCACGGGTATATGAGATGTGGCATCCTGCTCCTTGAGCATCCGAGTGGCTGAGAAGCCGTCCATGCCGGGGAGGTTAAGATCCATGATGATCACGTCAGGCTTTTCGGAACTAACTTCGTCGAGCACGTTGTTAGCCTCGGAGAGGGCCTTGACCGCGAACCCTTCTGCTTCGAGGTAGAGCGAGCATATTTTCTGGACTGAAGCCTCGTCGTCTACCAGAAGTACCTTGTGTGGCTGAGTAGCTATCATGATTTCACCATCGCAGGATGGCAATTTACGCCATCCAGCGGGAATGACTTGCGATGTGAGAGTTACAAGAAACGTACCAAATGCTGAATCGTTTGCAACCCTTTTGTTTTCAACAGTTAACTTGCCAGTCGATTATATCGGGTTTTCTCTTCGTGTTTCACAAGCACTTTGTCGCGTTTCATCTTGAAACCGCCGGCAAAGCCAATCTTGAAAAGATTCTGCCGTCGGCTTAGACTCCAGCCTTGTGGTTAAAACGGGAGGGGGTGCGGAATTGCATATATCCGATGGCGTTCTTTCCGAGTCGATAGCAGGGCAGGCGATTCTTGTCGGCGGGACTCTGCTCGCGCTCGCCGGGACGGCGGTTGGATTGAAGAGGATCGATTACGAGAGGGTACCTCGGGCAGCAGTTCTCACTTCGGCATTTTTCGTGGCGTCGTTGATCCACGTAAAGGTGGGGCCGACCAGCGTACACCTTATTCTCAACGGCCTGGTAGGCATGATTCTGGGCTGGGCTGCCTTTCCGGCGTTGTTGATCGGTCTCCTGCTGCAGTCCGTCTTTTTCGGACATGGCGGGATTACCACGCTCGGTCTTAACACATTCAATTTCGCCTTTCCGGCACTGCTGTGTTTTTGTTTCTTCAATTCGGCCATTCGCAGATCGAGTTCGAAGGGCCTGATTATGGTTTTGGGTTTTGCCGGCGGGGCGATATCCCTCGCTTCCTCCGCGTTTATGGTGGCCGCGGAGTTGCTGGCGACCGGGGGTGAGTTCGAGGTTATTGCCCAGGGAGTGTTTCTGGCTCATATGCCGATAGCGATCATCGAAGGGGTTGTTACGGCCGCAACGGTTGTTTTCCTCCATCAGGTGCGTCCGGAACTGCTCGATCCCCCATATCTGGTTCGTGAAGAGGGTGCAAATGGTTAACAGGTGTAACGTACCGGTTCGTTTTCTGGCGGTTTTGTTTCTGCTTGTATCGCCGCTCGCGGCTTGGGCCCACGGCCTGCATCTCGACGTTTACGTAGTCGAAGGTGCCACTATCGAGGGCGAAGCCTATTACCACGGGGCCAAGGCGGTGGGCGCCAAGGTTGAAGTTTTCGCTCCGGACGGCAAGAAACTCGGCGAAACGAAAACCGATGAGGAAGGGTTGTTCATCTTTAAGGCTGAGTTCCGCTGCGATCACAGATTCGTGGTGACCGATAGCGGTCATCGGGCCACTGCAACGATACCGGCGGAGGACCTTCCGGGCGGCCTGCCGGATTACCGGAACAGATAAGTAGCCTGGCAGTTAAATCACGAGGGAGGAAAATGAACGCTGACAAGCCGATCAGCAGCGGTCCGATGATGATGCTTTGCGCGGTGTTTTTAATCCTCCTGGCGCCTGGCGTTTGCCTGGCTCAAGAATCGGAAGCCGTCGCCGCCGGTGCGGAGGAAAGCCTCGAAGAGCAGGCGGATTCGGTACCCGACAGTGAGGAGATAAGAAGCATTGTCGAGGCGGCGGTCGCGCAGAGGATCAGACCACTAGTGCGAGAGATCAGGCGACTGGAAGAACAGGTGTGGCTGCACGACATTCTTGGTGGGATCGGTTACATCGCGGGGCTGGCCGGCGTCGCATTCTATTTCCTCGGCGTCAGGCGGAGAGAGAAATCGAAGGGAGACCGCACGTGAGCAGCTGTATCTCCCTAATGACAATTGGAATCGGAAGGCTGACCGAGTGAGCTGCGAGACTTACCTCAAGGGCGACTCGCCGATTCGCCGGATCGACCCCCGCTGCCGGGTTGTTGCGGCGTTGGGGTTTACGCTGCTCGTGGCGATCGCATCGAGTTTCGCGGTGCTGGGCGCCGCCTTGTTGCTGGCGGCGTTGATTTCGCTGGCAGCGGATCTGCCACCCGCTCCCACCATCAGGCGTCTTGTCTCGCTGAACTTGTTCATGCTGCTGTTGTTCCTTCTCCTGCCGCTTTCGTCGCCCGGGGAGGTGCTGTTCAAGCTGGGGCCGCTGGCGTGGTCGAGTGAGGGCGTGAGAATAGCCGCCGTGATTACACTTAAAGCCAACACCATCGTCCTCACCTACACGGCGTTGCTCAGCACGATTGACCCGATCCGCCTTGGCCAGGCACTGCACCGCCTCAAACTACCGGAAAAGCTGGTTCATCTGCTGCTTTTCACCATCCGTTACATCGACGTGGTGCACCACGAGTACGACCGTTTGGTTCAGGCGATGAGGATTCGCTGTTTCAGGCCGAGGCTCAACCTGCACACGCTCAGGACTTACGGTTACCTGTTTGGGATGCTGCTGGTTAACAGCTTCGATCGCTCCGATAGAGTGGTGGCGGCGATGAAATGCCGAGGCTTCCGCGGCAGGTTTTACACGCTAAGCGAATTCTCCGCCGGAGGAAGGGAAGCAGCCTTTGCAGTTGTGGCCATCTTTGCACTGTTCATTCTCGGGTGGATCGAATGGGCCTGAACGAAAAACTGCTGCGGCTCAGCGACCTGGAGTTCTGCTACACGCCGGGAATATTTGTGCTCAAGGGGCTGAATCTGGAGCTTGCGAGCGGAGAGCGGGTCGGAATGGTCGGACCGAACGGAAGCGGCAAGACAACTCTGCTTCACCTGGTGGTCGGCCTTCTTAAACCCGGCGCCGGGGAAATCGAGGCGTTCGGCAAACCGAGGCGCTCAGAGGGCGATTTCTGGGAGGTTCGGGCTCGCATGGGATTGCTGTTCCAGGACGCCGAGGATCAGCTCTTCAGCCCGACTGTTGTGGAGGATGTCGCGTTCGGTCCGCTGAATCTCGGAAAGGCGCCGTCCGAAGCTATGCGCATCGCAAGCGAGAAGCTGGCGGAGGTGGGCCTGCCGGGCTTCGAAGATCGAATCACTTACCGCTTGTCGAGCGGGGAGAAGCGGTTGGTATCGCTGGCTTCGGTGCTGGCCATGGAGCCGGATGTGCTGCTTCTTGACGAGCCGACTTCCGGGCTCGACGAGGAAGCGGTGGAGCGGGTTAAAAACATCCTCAACAAGCTCCCTCATGCGATTATCGCCGTCTCCCACGATCGGGAATTCCTCAAGCAGGTCACCGACCGCTGGCTAAAGCTTGAAAGAGGTTCTTTAAACTCCGTGGATCTCAACTAGCAATATCTCTCGCTCCACAAAGCAATCCCACATAACTCCGGCGGTTGACGGGACTGGCGCTGATTCCTTCCGGTCTTTATAATTCCCAAGGCTTCCTTGATAAAAATCACTACTGATACGCCGTTACGTTTTGCTTTACGTTTCTCTTTAAGACAGGGAGGGGAAAATGCTCTATTACCGGCCGTGCGCGAAACGCGCCACGCTTTTGGCACTTGTAATCGCCGTTTTGTCATGGGTAATAATTGCTGCATCCGCCGTTGCTGCTGATGATAGCCACTCAGAACAACTCATACTTCTTGAGAAATTCATCGCCGGGCATATGGAGGCCAACAAGATCCCCGGCCTCAGCATAGCTCTGTTCAAGGGCGAATTCTCCTGGACACGGGGTTTCGGCTTTTCCGATCTCGAAAACAAGGTTCCTGCCAAGCCCGAGACCGCCTATCGCCTTGCGTCGGTCTCCAAGTCGATGACCGCCCTGGCGGTGATGAAGCTCTGGCGGGAGGGCAAGCTGGATCTGGATGGTGAAGTCCAGGCCTATGTCCCTTACTTCTCGAAGAAGAAATGGCCGGTGAAGGTGAGGCAGGTGCTGGGGCACATCGGCGGCATCAGCCACTACAAGGATTACAGCGTGGAAGGATTTTTCACCGAGCACTTTGACACCAAGCGCGCAATCGAGGTTTTTGCCGACTGGGAACTGATCGCCGAGCCGGGAACTGAATACAACTATTCTAGCTATGGCTTCAACCTTTTAGCAGCAGCAGTGGAGGGGGCTTCAGGGCAGCCGTTCGGCGAGTATATAAGGGAGCAGGTCTGGGAACCGCTGGGCATGAGCGACACGAGAATGGATGACCCCTATGATCTGATACCCAACCGGACACGCGGCTACAGAAGAGTCAATGGTGAAGTCAAGAATTCCAGGTTCGTCGATATCAGCAGCCGCCTGGGCGGGGGTGGCTTCCGGAGTACGGCGTCCGACCTGATCAAGTATGTCAAAGGACTGTACGCCGGCAAGGTAATCCCCCGAGAAGCCGTGCAGATGATGTGGGATTCGATGGCCACCACCGACGGCCGCTTCACCAACTACGGCATGGGTTGGGGCACCGGCTCCTGGTCGGGGTATTGGGTGATAAGCCATTCCGGCGGCCAGGCGGAAACCAGCACCTACCTGTTTTTCATTCCCTGGGAGGATTTTGCCGTCGCGATCTGCAGCAACCTCGAGGGTGCGCCTGTGAACGAGATTGCAAGAGAGGCCGCAGGATTGTTCATGGGTTCGTGTCCACTGTCAGCGGAAACTCCAGACAAGGTAACAGCCGAACAGTGCGACGGCCTCAACGACACCTGGAATGCCGGCCTGGGATGGTTCGACCGCTATGGCGAGCCTGTCACAACCGAGGAGGAAGAGCTGGCCAACGCATTCGATTACTTTAATAAGGCTGTCGGCCGCGACTCGTTTGAAAAGGATTTTGAGGCCGCCAAGCGGAAAAAAGATGACGGACTTCATCCCGTCGCCGGAATGCCGACGATCAAGGTCGGCTCGTACATGGCCGCGAGGCTGGGCGGTAAGTACGGAGCGGGTCGGCTGAAATACTACCGGGAAGCCGGAGCACTGCCGTTCTTCCGCGATTACATCATGCTCTGCCAAGAGGACGAGACCATACCCTGGCAGTACCGCCTGAGCAAAGAGATGGAACTGTTGTCGACTGAATGGGCCAGCGTGTGGGAAAGGACCTGGACGGATGAGGTTCGCGGAATCGCCATGAGGCATCAAAGTGATCTGGGGGGCGTCGCGCAACGCCTCAAAGAGCTGTTCCCGGGCGAGAAAATCTACCCACGCTTTAGTAACCAACTGAACTACTATGCTTATTACCTGAAATCGCAGGAAAAGCTCGGGGAAGGACTGTCAGTCCTTCATATCGCCGCTGGGCTTTACCCCAGCGATGCCAACCTCTTCGACAGCCTGGGGGAGTTCTACCTGGAGAAGGGGGAGCAAGCAAGAGCGGTCGAGCATTATGAGAAAGCGCTGGAGATCGATCCCGGGCTGGCGAGCTCGAAGATGGCCCTGGCCAGGATAAGCGCCGTCGAGCTGAGCAGCGAGGCTATGGATGCGCTGGTGGGGGAGTATGAGCTGGCCGCCGGCATGAAACTGACGATCCTCAAGAGGGAAAACAAGCTGATGATCAAGTCGGCCGATGAAGAGGAAGCGGAAATGGTTCCCCAATCCGATACAGTGTTTTATGCCCGTGATGATGAAGATGTCCTTCTGATCACCTTCATCAAGGACGAGGCTGGTAAGGCTGCTGAGATTAAGATAAAAACCGGAGACCGGGAGTTGCCGGGAAAGAGGATCGAGTAAACGAATCCGGGGTGCAGCCGGTTCCGGATTCTTCAATCCGTAGTTCGGAGATTCACCGTGGATGATTGTATAGTCCACGGCACTTCAAAATGCCGGAAACAGTTGAATCCCCTCTGAGAAAATGCAGTATCGCCGTTAACGGGTGCCCGGCCGATTAATTGATAGGCAAAGGGAAGAACTGGCTGGGGGACAGGGATTCGAACCCCGATACTACGGTCCAGAGCCGCATGTCCTACCATTAGACGATCCCCCAGCGGGGGAAGCGTTATTATATTAATTGAAAATACTATTGCAAGCGGTAAATCCCGCTCCTCAGAACGTGTAAACCGCTCCTAAACGGAAGCTGATGGCGTTGAGGTTATTCTCCACTATATCGCCGCCGATGAGATAATAATTGTCGACGACCTCCACCCGAGCTCCGAACCATTCCTTGACGAAGTACTTGAAACCCGCGGAGAAGGTGATGTTGTAATAATTCCCTTCGAGAGGGAATGCCGAATCGCTACTCGGTTTGAAGTTGTTCACACCGGCGCCGAAGGTCAGGAACGGCACAACGTCCAAGTAGCCGAAATTGTAAATAGCGCTAGCCCCATAGTGATAGACATTATGATCTACCGTCTGAACCGGATAGATAATCGGGTTGTCGGGATCGGTGTAATTGGTCGGCTGTTGAAACCGGCCCCGCGCGCGTGTGAAACCGAATATTCCCTCGATTCCGAATGTTTTATAGCGGCTGAAGTAGTAGGAGAAGCGAAGCTCGCCAGTCAGCCTGGAATTGTCGCTGTTGGTCACGGAATCTTTGCCGTCCGGCAGGAAAACATAGTTAAAACCGGAGCCTTGCAAGATGAACGAACCTGTCAGCTCCATTCGCCGGCTGTCGTCAACGAACTCGTATTCTTTCCGCTCCCGGTCCTGCCCACCTTGGTCTTCCTGCGCAGCCGAAGGAGCAGCCGCAATCAAAGCCGCCGCCAATGCGAATAGAGCCAGTCGCCAGCCGTGCCTTCTATCCAATCTCATATCTCCTCGCCCATCACTCGGAAGTGCATTTCTAGCACATCCGGGACCATAGTGCAAAAGCGTTTGCAACGATGTCGGCACCGTTACTGAACAATCAATTTCCGGTGGACTTTAATTATGCTAAGGTTGTCCGCGTTTCGAAGTTCATTCTAAAGACAGTGATATTACATCAAAGTTTACGGCCTGTTCGGTCGTCGGAGGAGAAAAGATGGAAGGACCCGCCTCATGCTCAAAAGCTACTATTCTTGCGATTATTCTTCTTGCTGCAGTTTCCCAGACAGTTCTTGCTCAGCCGTTTGACTATAACGAGATCGGAATCGATGCTCTTGTCGAGCCGCAGCAGGTTCTCCAAGGCGGCAGGGCTTTTATCGTTGTGGTGCTTGATGTCCCGATGGGCTATACGCTGACCGATTCCAGTGCCACTTTCGCGATGGAGCCGGGGGAGATTGAGGGCTTCCGCTACGGGCAGTTGGAGAAGCCCGAGCATGATCATGTCGACGAAGCAGGTGGCCACTGGGGTGGCTTCATCGAATTCAGGATACCGCTCGATGTTTCGGATACCGCCAGGCCTGGGAAACGCGAAATTGAAATCAAATTGAAGTTGCAGGCCTGTGATGATCTTTCCGGCCTTTGCTACCGCCCAACACCAATGAACACCTCCGCAGTAGTTGAAGTGATCGCTGCGAAATCCGAAACCCCGGCAGAGGAATCTGCAACTCCCACTACAGAGCCGGATGTTGTAGAAGCCGGTAACGATAGCGCTGAGTCGGATCAAGGGGAGAGTGTTCAAACTGTTGAGTCCGAGCCAAAAGAAATGGAGATCTCCGGGGAAGAAGCGCCTACCGCGGCCGCCGTCAGTGATCAATCCCTTGATGAATCGCTGAAGAACCTGCTGGAGGGCGCGCTCTCCGGCGGGCAGCTCTGGATGGCGATTCTGATCGCCCTAATCGCCGGTGTTCTGACCAGTCTCACCCCCTGTGTCTACCCGATGATCCCGATAACCATCGCCTACGTTAGCGGCAGAGCCGAGGGCAAGAAGATGAACGGCTTCCTGATTTCCCTCGCGCTCGTACTCGGTATAGTGATCACTTACACGACGCTGGGCGTTTTCGCGGCGTTGGCGGGAGCTACCTTCGGATCGATTGGCCAGAACCTCTGGGTTCAGGCGATCGTGTTCATTGTGCTAGTAGTGATGGGATTCAGCATGCTGGGCGCCTTCGAGATCGGCATGCCTGCCTCGGTGCAGCAGAAGCTGCAAGTGCAGCGTAAGGGATACTTCGGCGCTCTGCTGGTCGGCCTGACCATCGGCCTCGTCGCCGCCCCCTGCGTTGCTCCCGTGCTCATCCCGATACTGACGCTGATCGCCACCTCCGGCGACGTCGTGATGGGAGTAACGCTGATGGCCGTTTACGCCATCGGCATGGGCTTGTTGTTTATACTTGTAGGCACTTTTTCCAATCTTGTGCTGCCGAAGAGCGGACAATGGATGATCGAGCTCAAAAAGGTTTTTGCCTTTATCTTGTTTCTGGTGGCTGTTTTCTTCGGACGGGGGCTTATTGAACTCATCCCCATTCCCTATGTATTCGAGATCGTCCTCGGAGCGCTGCTGGTCCTCTTCGGCACCGTGATCGGCGCCTTCCACCGCCTTGAACGTGAGGACGGCTGGTGGCCTCTCCTCGGCAAGGCTTCCGGGTTGCTGCTTTTTACCGCGGGCTTGATCTACTTCTCTTACGGACTCATCGCTTACGGATTTGTTGCACCGATGCTGCCCGCCTTCAGCACCGGAACCACGGCGAATTCCGCGAAGTTGGAGCCGACGTGGATTTACGATATGGATGGTGGTCTGAAGGCGGCCGAAGAACAGGGCAAGCCGGTCGTGATCGACTTTTGGGCTGATTGGTGCGCTGCCTGCCTTGAGCTTGACGAGTATACCTGGTCCGATCCCCGCGTCCTCGCCGAGTTGAAGCGGTTCACTACGATCAAGATCGACGGCAGCGACGAATCCGACCCGGCATACCAAAAAGCACGCAGCCTCTACGGCGTGCAAGCCCTTCCCCGTATCGTAATTCGCAATAGCTCGGGAGAGATAGCGAAGATATTCGATGGCTTCAGGGACGCAGATACCGTTCTCGGCTACCTTAGGGCCGTGCAATGATAAACGGTCGCTAATGTTGTATCATTGTTTCTCCATTGGCGCGGAAAGGTCGGAATAAGGAGTAATTAAAAATGAGAAGATTGATTGCCCCGCGAGTAGTCTCGCTGACCCTCCTTGTTTTCCTGGCAGCCGCCGGCCTGGCCCGGGTCACGGCACAGGAAGAGCAGCCGATCACTCGAGAGATGGTCATCTCCGTCCTCCAAAACGCTTTTCCCGAATTGAAAGTGGAGGATATCAACGTAAGGCTGCTTAAACGCCTGACCTCGAGAGTAAAGGTGAACCTTGATATCGAGGGCAGAAACGCCATCCTCTATCTGACATGGCAGCGGCGAGGGGGGGCTTACCAGTGGTGGTTCGAGTACGACGAGAAGCGGAGCCTCGTTTACCTCAGCAAGACTACCAGATCGGCAAGGAGGTCGGCCGTCGGCGAGACTCCCGCCGAACCGCAGGAAAGCAAGACTGCGGAAGAGCAATCACGAACCGAGATCCTGGAGCTTGGCCAGGAAGCTGCCGAAGAAACTCCGGAAGAAGCGAGTGAGGTAGAACCGCAGGCGGAAGCCGTGCCCGAGCGTGTGGAAGCCGAAGCCCCCGAGGCTGAGAGGGAAGCGCCTGCGGAACCGGAAGAATCAGCCCCTGCCGAGTCCAGGATATTCGGTGAGTTGCCGCCGCTTGAGGTGGCAATCGGCGGCGGAGCGACCAGCAAGCAGTTTCTTTCCGCGCTGGTAAGCGTCCTTGCTCGGGGAGAAGTTCAGCATTACCCGGAATTTCTGCTGCGGCCGGAGGAAGTGGCTGAAGGTGTCAGGACGGAACGATTCAAGAATCTCGAGGGAATCTGGCGTGAGCAATGCGAGAGCATCCACGCGGTCCTTCAGAAGGCCGGCCGCATCGAGCTAAGCAAAGTAATGCTGCACAGAGCGAGAAGCGAAGAGGTGGAGAAGGCCACAATCGAGCGCATTCGCAAAACGGTTCCCACCGTTAGAGAAATTTTTACGCGAGTGAGAATGGAGTTGATACTGGATAGCGAGACCGTCTATTTGGAAATCGGTGGATTGATGCGGATCGACAGCGGTTGGCGTGTGGGTGGCCGGATGCAATTTGTGAATCCCGCGGAAAAATAGGATTCCACAAGCTCAACTTCAGGGCGGCGGGTTCCCGAGAGCGGGCTTTCCTCACACCTGATGCATTTTTTTCGCAGTAAAATATCTCTTCCCGTGGAGGATCCGGCCTCGCGAGTTGGGAGATAGTGTCATGACAACTTTTATTCTCTTGGTAATGCTGCTGGCCGCAACTCCCCTGCAACAGGAAACGGAGCAGGTGCAGGACATCCCTGAGCTCGATGCCGATGAAGTACGCCAGGTCCTGATGTTTGAGATTGAAGGCCTCAGTGACGATGAACTCTTGATCGAGCGCATTGAACACCTGCACGATCAGGCCAAGGCATATGTGGTGCTAAGCGGCAGAGCGCTGATCATCCGCTTCCGCTGCCGCCAATCCGATTTTGGACCGCGCTGGGGCCTCGAGAGCGATTACGCTAACAGCGTCATTGAGCGAACGACGGAGCGCCCGCAACAAACTGCTGCGCACGCCGAAGAGCGTAGGGAGACCGCCGAGCCGGATGTGGCACAGGAAGAGCCTGAAGTTTCGCCGGTTATGGGATCTGACGACTACCGTGATTTCCTCATCGACTTCGTAACGGCGATCCGTAAAAACGAAGCAGGCAGCTTCGAAAAATTCTATTTCAGGGAAGGCGATTTCGATCTCTCCGCTACAGAGGAGAATCCCGTGGATGCCTTGGCGCGCCTGCAACGGGAGCGGCGCAGCTTCGTCGGGCGATGCAATGAACTCGGCAGTGCGCTCTCTGCTTATTCAAGTTTCGAAATCGAAGAGATCGTGGCAACCGGCATCACCGTGGCGATGATGAATGATCTGCAGGTGCTGATGCCGAGAGTCAGGGCTTTCTACAATGCTGCCGTTATAACTGTTCTACTCGGTGGCCGCCGTGGCAGCATCACACTCGAGGGCGTGGCCCTGCTGGATGACGGCTGGCGGGTCGGCGCGGTGGCCGGTTTTGATCTGCCTGCCCAGCAGTAGCAGAACAATCCTGGGAACGTGAGAAGGGGAAGATAACGATGGATAAGTGGTACACCTCGCTAACCGAGATCGCCCCCAACAGGGTGGCCCTCCGCGGCAGGCCTTTGGAAGACTTGATGGGCGAGCTCTCCTTTGGTGGGGCGGTATATCTACTATTCACGGGAAAAGAGCCGACGCAGGCCATCGCGAGGCTGGTCGATGCGATCTTGGTCTCCTCAATTGATCACGGTGTCACGCCGCCGTCGGCGCTTGCCTCGCGCAACGCGTCCTCGACCGGCGCGGCGTTGAACGCCTGCATCGCTTCGGGCGTGCTGGCGATCAATCGCTTCCATGGCGGCGCCATCGAAGGTTGCATGGGAGTGCTGGCCCGGATAGCTGACCTGGCATCAAAGGAGAGACTCTCGCCTGGCGATGCGGCCGACAGGGTTGTGGCGGAAGAAAAAGCCGCCGGGCGGCGGATTCCGGGCTACGGGCACCGCATCCATACCGACGATCCGCGTGCCAAACGGCTGCTGGCACTGGCGGCGGAACTTGGGCTTCGCGGTGTCGGAATCGAGGCGGCGGAAGCCCTCGGCCAAGCTATCGAACGCGCTCTCGGCCGCAAGCTGCCGCTCAACGTGGACGGTGCGATAGCTGCCTGCCTGATCGACCTGGGAATCGAATTCGAGCTGGCCAATGCGTTCTTCATCATCGCCCGTGTTCCGGGGCTGGCCGCCCATGCGCGCGAGGAGCACGCGACTCAACGCCCAATGCGCAAAATTGATCCCAAGAATGCTGAATTTTCTAAAGATGATCCAACAAAAGGCTCGTAAACATCCTCTTGCTTGACTATAATGTTCACTGGCTTGGGGTTATTTCCTTGGGCTGAAGGAATCAGGAGTTTTACGAGATGCCCCGATTCAAGATTGCGGTACTACCCGGTGACGGTGTGGGCAACGACGTCATGGAAGCCTGTATGCTGGTGCTGGACGCGCTGGAGTTTGACGCCGAGTATATCAGGGGCGACATCGGCTGGGAATTCTGGTGCCATGAGGGCAATCCGCTTCCCGACAGGACAATCGAACTTCTTCGCAACACTGATGCATGCCTTTTTGGCGCAATAACCAGCATGCCGAAGGAGGAAGCTGTCGAGGCGTTGGATCCCGGTTTGCGCGACAAGGACCTCGTTTATTTCAGCCCGATCGTGCGCCTGAGACAGGAATTCAACCTCCACACCAACCTTCGCCCCTGCAAGGCGTTTCCCGGTAACCCGCTGAACTACCGCGAAGGGATCGACCTCGTGGTCTTCCGCGAAAACACCGAAGGACTTTACGTCGGTGTGGAATTCCACCCCGTCCCGCAGGAACTGATGGACGCGCTGGTCAAGTTCAACGCAAAGGCGAAACGCTTCGCCGCGGTACCGCTCGACCAGATGGCGATCAGCACCCGCATTTTCACCGACAAGGGCTGCCGCAACATCGTCACCCGGGCATTCGCTTTCGCCGAGGAATTCGGCTACAAGTCGGTGACCGTGGTCGAGAAGCCCAACGTCTTGCGCGAGACCTCCGGCATGATGGTCCGCATCGCGCGCCAGGTGAAAGAGAACTACCCTGGAGTCGAACTCTGGGAGGCCAACATCGACGCGATGACGATGTGGCTACTAAAGAATCCGCTGGACTACGGTGTGCTTGTCGCCAGCAACATGTTCGGCGACATCATCAGCGATCTCTGTGCTCAACTGGTCGGCGGGTTGGGTTTCGCAGCCAGCGGCAACATCGGCGACAACTACGCCGTTTTCGAGCCGACACACGGCTCGGCACCGAAATACGCCGGCATGTACAAGGTAAACCCGATGGCAACAATCCTTGCCGCCAAGATGATGCTGGATTGGCTTGGCGAGAAGGAGCAGGCCACCAGGATAGAAATCGCGGTTGCTAAGGTAATCGCTGAGGGGAAGGTTCTAACATATGATATGGGCGGCTCCGCCAGCACGCTCGAGATTGCCGGAGCGGTGGCAGCAGCCCTATAAATTTTGAGGTTTTATCAGTTTGGAATATATTCTTGCCGCTTTCCGTTTAACAATTGAATAACGGAGTGGTCGCACCTCTACTAAACAAATGACCCGGAACCTAGAAGGCCGGGCAAAGGAGTTAAGATGATGCAAGCGAGAAGATTTCTCAACAACTTCTTTAGTTGCCACTCAAAAATCGACATACTTAGAACCATCATTCAGTCGGATGAGCCGCAAAGCGGCCGCCAGATCGCGGCTGCCGCCGGCCTGAGCCCCCGCTCGTGCCAGCTTTCGCTCGATCACCTGGTCAAGCTGAAGGCACTCAACAGGCGTGAATCGGGCAAGGCTTACTACTACTCCGTGAATCTGGATAATCAGATCATAACCGACCTGATTATTCCGATCATTCAGCAGGAAGAGCGTCTGACTGACAAGGTCATTGAGCAGATCCGCAAGCGCCTGACCAAGAGCGTCAACGGATCCCTCGGCATCTACTATCTTGAGAGCTGGCCGCGCGCCTGGGGTAGCAAGGGCAAGGGTGCCATGCTCCTCAACGTGGTTTCCAATGGCAAGAAGTCGCCCGGGCTGGACAAGGTTTTCAAGGAAACCCGGAATTATTTACTCGAAACTTACGGCCTGCCGACTGAATACAAGGTAGTCTCACGCGAAGAGTTCGCCAAGATTGCCAAGGGCAGCCACAGCGATCTCCTCGAGATCAGTAACCGCGCGCGCGATATCGCGGGCGAAAGCTTCCGCGAGCTCATCAGCAAAGAGCGTGGCGGTCCGGACCACCTGAAGCGAGCCGTAGACTTCTTCGGAAACAAGTAATCGACTTCGTCTCGGCTCCGCCGACACCACGACAAAGATTAAGAAATCCGCTCCTCGCCTGACCTTTTGGTCAGGCGAGGGGATTTATGTACGGTGCAGAACGCAGCACGTATATACCTCTTTATAACAATATCAATCTTCATGGGCTTAACGCAGACCCGCGGGCCGGGAGGGCCATCGGGATAGCGAAAAACATGCTCCCTGACGAAGCCCAAGCCCAACAGCAGGACTCAGAGAGGATACGCTCGTAATTTATACAAATTTTTTCTAAAGTTCTTTTCCCCTTCTGCCGATAAGAGAGACTGGAAGAATGATTGTAAACCCTGTGGGGCTTACGAGAGGAGGTAGGGAAAGCCCGAATGGGCGGGCGAACCTTCCCCCGCTGTTATCAAATCCCCGCAGACTTGGCACAGCAAGGGTGCAGTGCCAACCCGTTTCAAGGAGGAAGAAGATGGGTGCCTTTTCAATTATCAACAATATTTCTGCAATAACCGCGCAGAACCGACTGGCCGGAACCGACCTGAATCTGCGCAACACTCTAACCCGCCTGAGCTCTGGTCTTCGCATCAACTCCAGTGGCGACGACGCTGCCGGCCTGGCAATTGCCGACGGCCTGCGCGCCGACGTGCGTGCGCTCAACCAAGCCGCTCGTAACGCCAACGACGGTGTCAGCATCCTGCAGACCGCCGACAGCGCGCTCAACGAGATCAGCTTGCTCCTGACCCGTGCCGTGACTTTGGCCGAGCAGGCCGCATCCGGCACATCCGGTCAGGACGGCTCCGACTCGAAGCTGGCCTTGGACGACGAGTTCCAGGACATCCTGACCGAGATCGGGCGAATCGCCCAGAGCGTGGAGTTCAACGAGTTGAACCTGCTGGGTGGCGCCACTTCCGGCTCGACCGGCACACCGACTGTCTCGATTCAGGTCGGCCTCGACGACACAGCAGCTTCCAAGATCGAGATCAACACGGTGTCCATCAACGTCAGCGGCAGTGCGACAGGCGCCTTCACCGCCGGCACTTCGACCACGCGCATAAGCGTCGAGTTCGGCATGCTGAATGCATCGCTGACCACCGCCGCCGGCGCCGTCACCACGCTCAGCACGCTACAGACAGCCGTCACCAACACCGCCCGCGCTCGCGGCGTGCTCGGCTCCGGTATGAACCGCCTCAACACGACCACCACGATTATCCGCTCGCTGTCTACCAACCTGCAGAGCGCGGAAAGCCAGATCCGCGACGCCAACATCGCGAGCGAGATCGTCAACCTGACACAGTACCAGATCCTCACGCAGACCGGTATCGCGGCTCTGGCTCAGGCCAACGTCGCGGCTCAGAACGTCCTGACGCTGCTGCGGTAATTAGTTCTCATGGGTGTGGGTGGGTTTTCGGGCTCGCCCACGCCCGGACCCTCTTCGGCCCATTGAGGGGCCGGATTGAGAGGTGAGATAATGTCAACCGACGGGATCAACCCACTGGTAACGCTGCTGGGAAATGGCGACGAGCGATTCGTCGTCAAGGACAGCGACCAGACCAGTGCGCGAGCTGAAGACCCGGCGGTTCCGACTGCAGAGCGTGCAGGCGTAGAGAAGCAGGATCAAACTCAGCTCGCTACTCAACAAGTGGAAGACATAACCAAGGTTCTCAACGAAAACGCTCGCCTGTTCAATATCTCGCTACAGTTCAGAGTCGACGAGGACATCAACAGGATCGTTGTCAGCGTGTTCGATAAGGAAACCGAGGAAGTGATTCGCCAAGTTCCGCCTGAGGCACTATTGCAGCTTTCGAAGAGCCTTGATCAAATGGTCGGCCTGCTTTTCAACGAAACCGCTTAAGTTTCGCCGGAATTTGCCGATATCTTATATTGATGGGGTAAGGCATTTCCGGCGATTCTTTTGTCTATTGTAGAAAATCGCAGGTGGAAATAAGCGATGGATAATGTTAAAATATTCAACAGTTATCGCCGTTAGCGAGAGGCTCTTCCAATGTCCGGACCGGTAACTTTCTCAGGAATTTTTTCGGGAATCGACACCGCCACCATCGTCGAGCGGCTGATGGAGATCGAGCGGCAACCGCTGCGCGTCATCCAGCAGGAGCAACTCCAGACACAGCGCCGCCTTGCGATTTTCAAGAATCTGCAGAGCCGCCTTTCCAGTCTTGACTCAGCAATTCAATCGCTCAACCGCGCCTCCACGCTTGGCGCGAAGACGGCGACATCCTCTAACACTGATGTTCTCACCGTCAGCGCAAGCTCGGCGGCCGCCGCGGGCAGCTTCACAATCGACTCGATAACCAACCTGGCGCGTGCCGCCAGCGAGGCTTCGATCGGAGTCACCGACAAGACCGCCGATTTCGTCTCCGGTTCCAGCTTCAGCTTCGATGTCGGCACCGAGACGGTATCGATAAGTCTTAGTGCGGGTGAGACGACGCTCGAAGGCCTGCGCGACGCCATCAATACCCAGGCAACCGGCCTGGCCTCTGCGGCGATAATCGACACCGGCGATGACAACGACCCTTACAAGCTGGTTATCCGCTCGGTGGAAACCGGCGCCGACAGTGACATCTCCAACATCAGCACAGACATCGTAGTCTCCACAACCGGCGGCGACGTGGCGCTCAGCTTCGTGCCCGCGGAGTCGGTGGACGGCCTCGACGCCTTGTTCAAGGTCAACGGTGTGGAGATCAGCCGCGGCAGCAACACCGTCAGCGATGTCCTCGAAGGCGTCACCTTGGAGCTCAAGGGTACAACCGGCTCACCGGTAACAGTGACGGTCGCGCGCGACACCGACACCATTAAAAGCGAAGTCAACGAATTCATTTCCGCCTACAACGACATCAACTCGCTGATCCAGTCGCAGTTCGATTATAACGAAGAGACAGAGAGCGCCGGTCCGCTATCAGGCGACTTCACTCTTCGCCAGATCCAGGGTTCCCTGCAATCGCTGGTTGTAGGAGGTATCGAGGACGCTGACGGCAACCGCTATTCTTTGGCTACCATCGGGATCGAGATCGATAAGTACAGCGGTGCGCTTTCACTGGACGAATCGAAGTTCAACGAGGCGATCGCCAACGACGACAAGCAGCTGTTCCTCGATCTTTTCCTGGCGCGCGGAGTGCCTTCAGACAAACGCGTTACCTATGTCAGCTCGAGGAACGCTACGCAAGCGGGTAACTACGAAATCAACATCACGGGCTACGATGGCACGGGCAATGCAGAGGGAACATTCACCCTCGATGGTCAGGTCTATACCGGCATCGGCGAGGGCCAGTGCCTCGTCGGCCCCGAGGGCACCCCGGCAGAGGGCCTCAGAATTAGGATCGCAAGCGGAGTAACCGGCGCCCTCGGCTCCGTCTACTTCAGCGTGGGTGTCGCTGAGCAGTTCGAGCGCAGGCTGGACGACTTCCTCATGCCGATCAGCGGCCTGTTGCCCAAGGTCGAGAGTCGGCTCAAGGGCGACCTCGCCAGTTTCGCCGACCATATTGCCGCTTTCGAGGAGCGCCTTGAGGAGCGACAGCGCGAACTTACCCAACAGTTCATTGCGGCCGAGCAGGCGATAGCATCGCTGCAAAGCCAGTCGTCTTCCTTTTCGCAGCAACTTAACAATATCGGCGGCGGCAGCCTGTTGTGACGCCGCACGAGATAGTAAGAAAACGGGCGAGAGGAAAGAGATGAATCACACGGTCAGCAGTTATCAGAAAGTTCAGGTGGAGACGACAGATTCTGTCAAGCTTGTCGTGATGCTCTACGAGGGAGCGATTAATTTCCTCGAGCAGGCCAAACTAAGGGTCGCGGAAAACCAGGTAGGCGAGAAGGGTATCCTGATCAACAAAGTTATCGCTATTATTTCCGAACTCCAGGGATCACTCAATATGTCCGAGGGCGGTGAGGTGGCGGAGAGCCTCGACCGGGTCTATACCTACATCATCAACTGCCTGCTCGAAGCTAATATCAATGCCGATGCCCAGGCGATCAACGAAGTACTGAAGCACCTGCGTACACTGATGAGAGCCTGGAGGCGAATAGCGGATGAGGGAGCGGAGGCCTCCGAGGCTCTGAAATCCGCAAAGCCCGAAATTCCCGCCACTGCCACTCCTGCGGTAGCGAATCCGGACGGTTCGAGGGATTCCCGGCAGGCGATCGAACTGGTCGGCTGATCCCGACATGCCCTCCGAACAACTGCGCAAACTCTTCGAAAACCTGATAGCTGATTATCGCAAGGCGCTCGAGCTGGAGCGCGATCTTGCCCGCTTGATCCCCTCAGGTGATTTCCAAGCTGTTTCTGCCAACACTACGCGTAAGCAGGAACTCATGAGCTCGGTTCAGACGAATTATGCGCGACTCCTGCCCATGCTGCAGGCAAGCCGGGCCGCAGAAGGTTCGGTGGAGCTTGCGGACGAGAAATCGGAGAAGCTGAGACTGGAAGCGGTTTCGCTGCTGGAGAAGATAGCAAAGATCGAGACCGCAAACCTGGAGGCAATTAAAAAAAGCCGCGATGAGTCGATGGCCGCGCTCCAACAAGCCGCCGCGTCCCGCAGGGCCGCCCGCGGATATCGCCCCTCTGGTAAATCCCATCGCTTCCTGGACACTGAAAGCTGAGTTCGGCGGCGAAAATCTTTGGAAGCCCCCGCGCAGACCAGCGATGCACTGGTTAATGACGTATTGATGGGCGACCGAAACCTCGGAAACCTTAATAAATGGTCATCGTTTCGGGATTCCGAAGCTCGGGATCGTAGGTCTGGGTATAGCTTGCCTCGATATTTCCTGTCTCGGGATGCACCAGCTCTACGTGGAGCTTCGTCACCTCCAGCAGGATTCTGTATCGATACTCGTTGATGAAGATCTGCTCCGTGTGAGTCTTGCTCAGCTCGGCTTCCAGGTCGTCCTGGATCGAGAAAATGAAGGTGTTGTAAGGCGGCGCCAGAACGCCGATCGATTGGCCTGTGTAGCTCTCGCCGGTGCGCGTCTCGATCGTCCAGTTGACGATCACTTGCGGCTTGTCGTCGAATTCGTCGGAGAAATCAGGCAGGTAGGGTGGATCGAGTCTCACCTGCGCCGCGCTGCGCTTCAGCGTGATGTACGAGATCACATCGATGTTTGCCTTCTTGCTGTAAAGGGGCTGCACCTGCGGAACATCGAAGAAGGCGCTCAGCCTCAACATAATCACGAAGAACGCAAGCAGCCCACCGAACGCGAGCAAGAAGAAGGTGACCTTGACGTTATCTTTCCTGATCGGTTTCCACATCCGTTCCGCCCTCCGTCAACGTGAATAGGAGATTGGATCTTTCACTCCGGCTTCCTCGAAACCTTTGAGTCTTAGACGGCAACTATCGCATCTGCCGCACGCCCGCCCCTCTGGTGCCGGATCGTAGCAGCTGGCTGTCAGACTATAATCGACTCCGAGTCCCAAGCCTGTAAGAATGATTTCAGATTTCTTCATCTTGATCAAGGGCGCGTGGATGGTGAACCTCCCCCGCCCTTCGACGGCCGCGGCGGTGGCGACGTTGGCTAAGCGGGTGAAGGCATCAATGAATTTGGGCCTGCAGTCGGGATAGCCGCTGTAATCGACGGCGTTTGCGCCGATGAAGATGTCATAGGCCCCCAACACCTCGGCCCAGGCGAGCGCGAGGCTCAGTAGCAGCGTGTTGCGCGCGGGCACGTAAGTCACCGGGATGGCTTCGGAAAGTCCGCCTTTGGGAACCTCAATATCGTCGGTCAGCGCCGAGCCGCCGATCGGCCGTAAATCGTAGCTGAGGACTAAATGGCGCTCCGCTTCTAAGGACTTGGCCAAGCGCCGCGCGGCCTCGATCTCCAGTCCGTGGCGTTGGCCGTAATCGATCGTAAGCGCGAAGCAGCTGAAACCGCGCGAATTCGCCACGGCCATTGTGGTTGCCGAATCGAGGCCGCCGCTGAGCAGAACAACCGCCTTGCGCTTCATTTCGCTCATCGGCTGCGCTCGTCCCCCCAGATGATCTTGTGCAATTGTAGCTGCAGCCTGGCCACAAGGCGGTCGCGCAGCATCCACTCTGCAAGCTTGCGAGGCTCGAGTTCGCCGCTGGCGGGACTAAGCAGGATGGTACACTTCTCTGCAAGTCTTTCTCGCAGGATTACTTCGCGTGCCCATTCGTAATCGCCGCGGTTGGAGACGACGAATTTGACCTCATCATTTAGGTGCAGTTGCTCGATGTTTTCCCGGCGGATTGTGCCGCTTTCGCCGCTTGCAGGGCATTTAAGATCGATGATTTTGATCACCCTGGGATCGACTACCGAAATGTCCTGCGAGCCGTTGGTCTCCAGCAGGACGGTTGCCCCATCCTCCAGCAGAATGTCAATCAGCTCGGCGCACGCCGGTTGCAGCAAAGGCTCGCCGCCGGTTATCTGGACAAGCGGCAAGCCGAAATCACGCACCTGCGCAGCCACTTCGTCTACGCCCATTTCGCTGCCGGATTGGGCGTCCTGTGCGTAATCGGTATCACAGTAACTGCAGCGCAGGTTGCAGCCGGCAAGCCTGACAAAGGCGCATGGCAGGCCTGCGCGGGTGCCCTCACCCTGGATGCTTTTAAATATTTCCGCGATCCTCAGCTTACCCATGGTATCGCCCGAGTGAACAAAACCGCATTGTAACAGATGAGATTTGGCCGGGCATCTTCGCGCTTCAGCCAGGTACCTCCTTGTGATAGCATCCGGTAGCAGATTGGCTGTTAATAAGCCTTGGAGGAATCAGGATCAATGAAGGACACGATTTTCCGTAAATACGATATCCGCGGCATAGTTGACGAGGATCTCAACGAAGAAGTGGTGACCAACATCGGTCGTGCCTTCGGCAGTCTGATGCGGCGCGAAGGCCGTACAACCATCGCGGTCGGGCGCGACGCGCGCCTCTCGTCCGAGGACTACCGCGACGCGCTGATCCGCGGCCTCACCTCCACCGGCTGCAACGTCGTCGATGTCGGCATGGTTCCAACCCCCTTGCTCTACTTCGCGATCCACTATTTAGAGACCGACGGCGGAGTGATGATCACCGGCAGCCACAATCCCCCTGAATACAACGGCTTCAAGCTCTGCCGCGGTCTGATGGCCCTGTTCGACGAGGAAATCACCGGCATCCGCGACATCATCGTCGCGGGCCGCTTCGAAAACGGCGAGGGATTCGTGCGCCAGGCTGACGTGCTCGAGACTTACATCGAAAAGATAAAAGAAATCATCAAACTGCAACGCCCGCTCAAAGTGGCCGTCGATGCGGGCAACGGAGTCGCCGGCCTGGTTGCCCCGCGTCTTTACAGGGAACTCGGTTGCGAGGTCACCGAATTTTATACCGAGCCCGACGGCAACTTCCCCAATCACCATCCCGACCCCACCGTGCCGGAGTACATGGTCGACCTGATCACCGAAATCAGAAAGGGCGGATACGACCTCGGCATCGGCTTCGACGGCGATGGCGACCGCCTCGGCATCGTCGACCGCGACGGCACACTGCTCTTCGGCGACCAGCTGATGGTCTTGCTCTCCCGTGAGGTGCTATCGCGCTTGCCCGGCTCCAAAATAATATTCGACGTCAAGTGCAGCCAAAATCTCGTCGACGACATCCGCAAGCATGGCGGGGAGCCCGTGATGTGGCGCACCGGCCACAGCTTCATCAAGACCAGGATGAAGGAGACAGGCGCACCGATAGCAGGCGAGATGAGCGGCCATATCTTCTTCAGCGATCGCTTTTTCGGCTTCGACGACGCCACTTACGCCGGCGCGCGGCTGATGGAGATCGCCTCCACCGGTGACGTCTCGTTCCTCGAAATGCTCTCCGATCTGCCACAGGTCTACAATACTCCGGAGATAAAGTACCCCTGTCCGGAGGAAAAGAAGTTCGCGGCGGTGGCGCAGATCACCGAGTACTTCCGCAAGACGCATGAGGTAATCGACATCGACGGCGCCCGTGTCAACTTCGGCGATGGCTGGGCGCTCGCCCGCGCATCCAACACCACCCCCTTCATCATCCTGCGCTTCGAGGCTCATAGCGAGGCGAGGCTGAAGCAGATCCGGGAGAGCGTCACCCAAGTGGTAAAAAGCTTCGCCGGCTGAACAATTACGTTACTCCAATTGACAGGTGACGACGGCCTCCAATAACATGGGGGGCGCAGGGAGGTGTTATGTTCCAGGTCGGCGACAAGGTAGTTTATCCCAATCATGGTATCGGTTTGATCCAAGCCATGAACGAGTTCGAGGTCGTCGGCGAAAAGATCAGCTTCTTTAACGTCCTCATTCTGGCATCAAACAGCACGGTCAAGGTCCCCTCCAACAACGCCGTCGCAGTCGGCCTGCGAGAGCTGGTCGACAAGAAGCAGATCAAAGATGTCTACGCCTACTTGCACGGCTCCGACCTCGCCAGATACGACGACTGGAAGGAACGCTTCAAGGTAAACTCCGACCTGATGCGCACCGGCAAGATGAATGACATGGCGGTCGTGCTCAAGAGCCTCTATTTCGTCAGCTTGGAAAAGACGCTCAGCTTCCGCGAGAAACGGATGTACGAAAGGGCGATAAACCTAATTGCTATGGAGTTCGCCGAAGTCCGCAAGACCTCATCGCTGGAGATTGAGAAGAAGCTGATGAAAGCGCTTGCCGAGGGCGTCGAGGCGATCGGTTAATTCATACTGCTTTCACCGCACGCATCATCCTGACAACCCCTCTTGAACATCTGCATCCTCCTGTCTACTATTTCGGTGCAATGCCTGATCGGAGGAATGGACCATGTTCCGCACACTATACTGGGACGGCGACGCCGTCGTCATGCTCGACCAGCGGTTGCTGCCGCACGAGGAGAAATACAACCGCTACGAAAAGTTCGAAGACGTTGCGCAAGCGATCACAGACCTCGTGGTTCGCGGCGCACCGGCTATCGGCGTGGCGGCGGGAATGGGGATAGCCCTCGGCGTCGCGAAACTTCCGGAGAGTGCCGATTTGGCATCTGAGTTCGAGAAAATCTGCGAGAGGATGGCCAAGGCCCGCCCGACAGCCGTCAATCTGTTCTGGGCGATCGATCGCATGCGGAAGCTGTTCGAAGCGAACAACCAAAGATCAATTTCCGAATTGAAGGGAATCCTCATCGAAGAGGCGGTGAGGATGCATGATGAGGACATTGCATCCTGCAAGGCAATCGGTCGCTTCGGCGGGCCGTTGATGCCTGACGAAGGGATCGTCCTCACCCACTGCAATGCCGGAGCGCTGGCCACCGCCGGATACGGCACGGCCCTCGGGGTGATTCGCGGTGCAATCGAGCTGGGCAAGAGGATACATGTTTACAGCGACGAGACCAGACCCTTCAACCAGGGCGCGCGCCTGACCACCTGGGAACTTATGAAGGACGGCATCGGCGTCACCCACATCTGCGACAACATGGCCGGCTACTACATGCAGCAGGGCAAGATCGAGGCAGTCGTTGTCGGCTCTGACCGCATCGCTGCCAACGGCGACGTCGCCAACAAGATCGGTACATTTTCGGTCGCCGTGTTGGCAAAGGAGCACGGCATCCCATTCTACGTCGCCGCGCCGTTGAGCACCGTCGATTTCAATTGCCCCGACGGTTCGAAGATTCCGATAGAAGAGCGCTCCGGCGATGAAAGCGCCTATATAGGCGGCATCAGGATCACCCCGGAAGGAGTACCCAGCGCTTACCCTGCATTCGACGTCACGCCCGCGCGTCTGGTAACCGCGATCATCACCGATAAGGGCGTCGCGGAACCACCCTACCTGGAGAGCCTGCTGAAGCAGCGCGACGGCTGACAGTTTGCCCTGGATTTCGGCTATTTCAACTCGGGCTTGGTAAACGACCAGTGTGAATGAATGAGTTTCCACTCCGCATCGATCTTCGCGTAGACCTCTGTCGAGTTCCAGCGCGAAGTGACCTTCTCCGTTCCGTCAGGTTGCTTTTCGAACTCGACCAGGTTGTAGGAAAGCAATGCAACATCACCGTGAACCTGCACTGTAGGGTTGACCATCACGAAGCGCTCGATATACATCTTCCCCTTCAGCGGTCGAAGGAATTCCGTGATCACCTTCAGTCCGTCGATCCGCTTCTCGAGCGAGGGATCGAAGTAAGTGAACTCCTCCGCCATGGTCTCGAGATATCCTTCCGGGTCCCCGTTGCTCCAGCGTTCCAAGGCTGCGCGCTCGAGGGCTAGTATTTGGCCGGCGACATCCTCGGCGGGGTCCGCCGCATAAGCCGTTGTGCAGGCCAGAAAAACCACACCCGTCAGGGCCAGCGATAAAATTCTCATGTTCGCTCCTTTCGTGCCCTATTGTTTGTTTTGAGTAAATTCACATGAAGCCCTAAGCCTCCCGAAAATTGTCGGTGCTGTTGACTTCACGTTGATACCATGTAAGATAATACTATATAGTATGTTTGTCAAGGCCATAAGCCTTGGTGCTGGAAAGGTTGGCTCAGCGAATGTAAACTCCCGCTCGAGGAGATTATGACTGCCGACCTGATACTCGGAATCGAAACCAGCTGCGACGAGACAGCCGCGGCCGTAGTGCGCGGTGGCTCCGACGTGCTCAGCAACGTCGTGCATTCGCAAATCGATGTGCATCGCGAGTGGGGCGGCGTCGTCCCGGAGTTGGCCAGCCGCCACCACGCGGAGCAGATCGACCTGATCATTGAGCTGGCGCTGAGGCGGGCTGGTATCGAGATCGGCGATATTGATGCCGTTGGAGCCACCTACGGCCCCGGCCTGATCGGTGCGCTGCTGGTCGGAGTCTCGGCGGCCAAGGCGATCGCGCTGGCCCGGGGAGTCCCTTTCGTCGGCATCGACCACATCGAGGCTCACATTCATTCGGTCACTCTCACCCACGGCGAGATCCCCTATCCGGCGCTCTCGCTCGTCGTCTCCGGCGGCCACACCAGCCTTTTCCGCCAGGAGAAGCGGTTCGAGTACGAGCTGATCGCCCGCACGCGCGACGACGCCGCCGGCGAGGCCTACGACAAGGTGGCCAAGCTGCTGAATATCGGCTATCCGGGCGGGCCGGTGATGGACCACATGGCGAAGCTCGGCGATCCGAATGCGGTGCCTTTCTCGCCCGTGAAGATGAGCGACGGCTCGCTCGACTTCAGTTTCAGCGGCCTCAAGACCGCCGTGCTCCACCTGACGCGTAAGCGGCCCGAGCTGCTCGAGAGAAAGCTACCCCTGGAAGAGGACAGGCCTCTGCTCGATCTCGTGGCATCGTTCCAGGCGGCGGTGATCTCGGAGATAGTCCGCCGGATAGAATCGTCGATCGACGAGGGTGGTGTGCACGCGGTCGGCATCAGCGGAGGTGTCTCCAACAACTCCGGACTGCGCGCGGCGATGGAGGCCCTGGCCGAGCGACGCGGCGTGCCTGTCTTCTTCCCCGATTTGGTCTACACCTCCGACAACGCAGGCATGATCGCCGCCCTCGCCTGGCACCGCCTGCGCCTTGACGCTCCCTCCCCGCTCGACCTCAACCCGGTACCCAACCTCAGGCTCGCCGAGGCACCCGGCGCCAGACGCCATCCACGCAGCGGCTGAGTTCCACTTGCCGCCTTGACAATGAAGCGAACCGAAGTCGAGAATCGCTCTATAATGCATGTGGTGCTCGGGTTCCGTTCCAAATGCCGGACGGGGCAATCTGAGCTTAAGCGTTCGTGCGGATACCGAACGACTGGATATAGAATTGATTTGGGGCAGGGATTCGGATGATTAGAGAAGAGACAAAACTGGCGCTTGGCGTGGACGTCGGCGGCTCTTTTTTCAAAGCCGGACTGGTGACGAGAGAGGGAGTAATCGTCGAACGTGAGCGCCGCCCTGTGTGCAAGCAGACTCGCGATTTATTCTACGGCGCCTTAAGTGGGCTTGCTGAAGAGATGATAAAGCGTGCGAACGGCGCTGAGATTTTAGGAATGGGTGTCGGCATGCCCGGCTTCATCCACCGAGTGCGGGGCACGATCGAGCAGAGCCCCAATTTGCAGGTGATCAACGGCGCGCCGATATTCGACGACCTGAACAGGTTACTACCCCTGCCGGTTGTAATCGACAACGACGCCAACGCAGCCGCCTGGGGAGAGTACTGGGCCGGCGGGGGGAGCGGTGCCGAGCTGCTGATCCTGCTCACACTCGGCTCCGGCATCGGCGGAGGCATCGTCTGGCGGGGAGACGTCTGGCGTGGCGTCATCGGCTACGGCGGCGAGATCGGACACACGGTGATTACACCCCGCGGTCCGCTGTGCAACTGCGGCAAGCGCGGCTGCATAGAAGCGGAGTTCAGCGACACGGCGTTCGCCCGTAAGGCACGCGAGGCGATTGGGGAGGGCAAGCCGACGGTCCTGGCCGAAATCGGCGACGCGCGCATCTTCGGCAAGAATGTGACCGACGCGGCGGAGGCGGGTGACGAGACGGCCCTGGAGATCGTGACCGAATCGAGCTACCTGCTCGGGCAGGTGGTCGGGAATCTCGTCAACGCTCTCAATCCCGACCAGATAGTGCTCGGCGGTGGGCTGATCGCGGCGGCTGAGCTGATAATGCCGTTGATAATGAAGGGAGTGGAGGACCGCGCCATTCAGGGTGCGCTGGAGGCATGCGACGTGCGGCCCAGCATCCTTGGTAACGACGCCGGCCTCCTCGGTGCAGCCGGACTGGCCTGGCGCCAGTTCGGAACCGTTTGACCGGGAATTAAGCGGGTGCGTATTGCACTTACCCGAATGTATCTCGACGTGGGATTATCGAAAATGTCCGGAAAGAAACAGCCGAAGAAACCCAGCAAGCCTCGTCAGACGTGGGACCGCAATCCCGTGCAACGCCCCCACAGCACCCCCAAAGGTGAAAAGGGCTACGACCGCAAGCGCGAGAAGGAAGAACTGCGCAGGGAAATCGAGGGACTTGAAGACGAGTAATAAGGACAGCTGACCTTTTTGCTTCGCAGAGGAATTATGATGATGAGAAAACGGCCGCGACTGATTAATCAGCCGCGGCCGTCTTGTTTCCTTTGCTGGCTTCTTACCCGGCCTTGATCGGCTCCGGCGGGACGCCGGTCTCCTCGAGTTCGACGAAATTGTTGCGGCGCAGCGTGCTGAAATAGAATCCCAACCGTTCGTTGGTCGGCTGGATCTTCTCGCCGAACCGCTGCTCGAGCTCTTCGCCGATCTCAACCACCGTGCGCCTCCCGTCGATCAGCTGCCAGACGGCGGAGCCGATCTCGTCGAGCTTGACCTTGATGTGAGGCTTGCGCAGGCGCTTCTGCAGCCACTGCATCCACGAGGCACGGAAGCGGGGCACCAGCAGCCTTACGGTTTCCGGTTCGTCATCCGCCTCGTGTCCCACGCAAGCTCGTGGGACGCAAAAGGCGATGTTACGCGCCGGTTTCTTCTTTCGTCGACCCAGAGTCACGGTTGACGCTCCTCAGAGGCAGCCAGATCAGGATGATGGCGATTAACGCCAGCGGGATGATTCCCGGCCATGCCTGCGGATCAGCCACTAGTTTCGGCAGGCTGAAGCCCTCGACGAAGTTGAAGCCCGCAAGCGCGATGGCCATTAACGCCTCACCGGCGATCAAGCCACTTGCCAGCAGAATGCCGACATTTTCAAGCCTCGTCTTGTGGTCGCCTTCTACCTTACGTCTGTTGACGGTCCTGTCGAGCACGAAGCGGATCAGGCCGCCGACGAAGATCGCGAAGGTGGTATGCAACGGCAGATACATGCCGATAGCGATCAGCATCGGGCTCGGGCTCTTGATCAGGACCAGGCCGATGGAGAAGACCATGCCGAGAATCACCAGCGGCCAGTTCATATCGCCGCCGATGATACCCTTGCTGAGCATGGCCATCAGCCCCGCCTGCGGTGCAGGCAGGTCGGTGCCGCCGATGCCTCCGGTGTCGGCGTAGGCCTCATGGAGCAAGATGAGCGGAACAGCCATCACCAGAGCCGCGAAGAAGACGCCGGTCAATTTGCCGATCTCCATGCGCCAAGGGGTGCCGCCGAGGATGTGACCCACCTTGAGGTCCTGCAGCATATCGCCAGCCACACCGCATGCGCAGCAGATGACCGACGCGACCCCCAGCACAGCCGCGATGGCGAAGAACGTGCCCATCTCGGGATAAGCCTGCGCCAGGCGCTCAGGCACGCCGAGGGCGACCAGCAGCACCGCCGCCAGGATCAGCGTACTTAACGTCAAGCCGGAGATCGGGTTGTTCGAACTGCCGATCAGGCCGACGAGGTAGCCCGCAACCGCAGCGAAGAAGAATCCTGCGACCGTCATCACGATTGCGGCTGTGATTGCGGCGATGATGTCCTGGCTGAAGAAGTAGTAGATGACCGCCATCAGGATGACCAGGATGCCGATGACGCCGAAGATCACTCCGAAAGGCAGGTCGGTCTGGGTGCGGGTCAGCTTCTCTTTCTGGCCGCCGGATTTGAACAGGTCGGTGACCGCGCGGCCGATGCCGGTGATCAGCTGTTTGCGCATGTTCCAGAGCGTATATGCCGCGCCGACAAGCATCGCGCCGACTGCGAAAGGTCTGACGACGAAAGTCCAGATGCCCGTTGCGAGATAGAGGATCTGGTTTCCGTCAGTCGAGCTCATCGCTCCGGCGAGCACTTCGGGCTTGCCGATGGCCGAAAGCAGGTCAGGCGCGAACATCATCACCAGCGGGACGAACAGAGCCCAGCCGAGCAGGCCGCCGCTGAAGGCGATCGACGCCAGGCGCGGGCCGATGATATAGCCGACACCCCAGAGCGCCGGGCTTGCCGCGGGAGATTCGAACAGCCAGCCGCCGCCGATCGTCACTTCCGCCGCGCCGCGCCCGGTTTGCGGATCGGGATAGAGCGCCAACCTGCCCTTCTCACTCGCCAGGGTGGCGAACGCCTGGTAGTTGGCAAATGCCAGGAGGCCCTTGCTGTTCTTGAAGAGCTCGATCAGCGCCGAGAGGCCCATCGCGCCGAACACGTATCCGGCGCCGGTGCCACCTCCCTGGCCCGCTTTGTGAATCTCGGCTGCCGCCACCGACTCTGGGAACGGCAGGCCCGACTCCTCCACAAGGATGCGGCGCAGCAGGATGACAAACATCGCTCCCAGCACACCGCCCACAAGCATCAGGATCGTTGCTTCGACGTATCTGATCTGTTCCCAAACTCCTGCGATGACGAAAGCGGGGATGGTAAAGATCGCTCCTGCAGCGAGCGCTTCGCCGACCGCACCGGTGGTTCGAGAGACATTCTCTTCGAGGATCGTGCCCCCGAACAGGCGCAGCGCCGCCATGCCGACAACTGCTGCGGGGAACGTCGCGGCCACCGTGATGCCGGCCTTCAATCCTAGGTAGGCGTTGGCGGAACCGAGAATAATCGCCATGATCACGCCGATGAAGAGCGCCTTGAAGGTCAACTCCTTCAAGTCGGTCTCCTCGGGCACGTACGGCTTGTACTCGTAGGTCTTTCCCAACCCTTCCTGATCACTGGTAACAGCCATATATAGCCCCCTGATTGTGTATTAACACTTCCCGATTGAAGTCGAATTGTAACTGCCCGCGCGGCTTTGTTCAACAAAGATAAAGTTGCGGACTCTTCAGGTCTGATTGGCCGCCATTCCGCGCCGGAACGGAATATTGAGGATAAGGTGGCGATACATAAAAAATTAAAGTGCAATTTCCCGCATTAGAAGCTTGAATTGCTTTTAGAATGGCGATACTATTACCTATGGCAGGAACTGAGTGACGACCCGGATGATTCTTTATGCCGTGGTGCAAAGGAATCAGACACTATGAGTCGATCATATGGGCTGCCCGCTGAGGCGCAGGAGGTGATCTTCGAAGGGGTCGAACCGTTCCAGTAAATTAGAACGATCAATGTTTTCACATGTGGAGGCGTCATGAAAAAACTAATCTTCAGCTTGGGGTTCTTCGCCCTCGCGACCATGGTGATGCTCACTGTCACGCTGGCCGAGGAGGGGGAGACCATCATCGGTCCGTACACGCCGGAGAATTACGACTACCTGTTGCCGGAAGCTGAGAGCCCGGAGAGTTGCCTTAACTGCGCCCATCAGGCGGACGGCTATCACCTGTACCGTGTAATCGGGATTCCCGAGCCGACTGGTGGAGCGCACGCGCCGGCAACTGAAGCAACCACGGGCAAGGGCTGGCTCGACAGCAAGCATGCTGTATCTGTCACAGCTCCGACCAACAACAACACTTACTGTGCCTGGTGTCATCAGCCGACGCTCGAGACAGCTTCGTTCGACAACAATAAGGCCAAGCCGGTTAAAGCGGGCAAATGGCATGGAATGAGCTGCGCGGGTTGCCACACAACCCATTCGATCGCCGCACAGTACGGCACTCGCTACACCAACCTTATCCCCGGTTCCGACCTGGAGGAGAAAGAAAGCTACATTCCGCGCCACGCCGAGGACGTCAAGGCCGCTAACAATCAGTGCCTTTACTGCCATGGTAAAGGTAAATTCCACGGATTCTCCAGCAAGGTGAAAACGGCTCTTTACGAGTCCGACGCGATCCGCTGCATCGATTGCCACATGGCCGGCTATCAGACTACCAGCGGAGGATTGGTTGAGCGTTACCATAACATGAAGGTTGTGGAAAACCTGCCTTTCTCCTGCAACGGCAAGATTGGCGCCGTGACTGCCTGCCACAGCCGCGTGACCAAGAAGTGGGGTCGCTACGTTGTGCCGAAGATCTTTGGCCAGCACACTCAGAATTAATGGATTCAGCTGGGTAGTGATCTAAGGACTTAGAAAGTTCGCA
>Ga0307379_10000954_pt1 | contig 46863 bp, 85 predicted proteins | sample UN2MG_FD_202237 | JGI IMG/M metagenome (GOLD analysis project Ga0307379, IMG submission 202237) | Soil microbial communities from Risofladan, Vaasa, Finland - UN-2 | ecosystem: Environmental > Terrestrial > Soil > Coastal area > Acid sulfate soil | place: Finland: Risofladan, Vaasa | collected... | reverse complement strand
TTCAACTGCGACTCCTACACAAACTGGTGGCAAAAAACCTTCAACCCGGCCGGCGTCACCGTGGCCCAAAAAACCATCCAGGGCGATCTGGTCCCGTAAGGAGAGAAACCCATGTCACGAGTACATGGAGTACAGCGCAACCATCATGCGAGGGGTGGAGGAGTTTGATCCCGCCCTCACACTGATCCCAAAAACGCTCCGCGATGCCGGTCTGCTCAAATACATGCCGAGCACGTCTGCTAACTGGACAGGAGATCCGAGCAAGGCAGGAGATGGGATCGACCGGCTTGCATCGGCTGTCAACGGGCTGCTCAACGGCAGCATCGCACCTGGCAGCATCGTGACAGGCATCCCGTAGACTGGTACGCTCGGGGCATGACGGACCGGGTACAAGGCTTCGGAGGCGCGTGGAAGAACCATGTCCCCGGCGGGGGCTCAACAGCGCTGGACTGGAAGAACTCGGTCCTCGCAGCCACGCTCGTAGCCCTTCCGGCCAACACGCTCAACCCCATCGCCAACACACTCACAGCAACAGCGAACGGAGCCTTCCCGGCCGTCGATGGTGTGGCGATCTCCGCGGACGATTCGATCCTGGTCAAAAACGAGGGTGGGGGAACAGACCCGCGCAACGGTATCTACGTGCTCACCGACGTGGGCTCAGCAACAACTCCATGGGTACTCACGCGTCGTGATGACGCCGACACGAGCAGCAAGGTGACAGCCGGCATGATAGTGCCGGTGGATCAAGGGACCCAGGCTGAAAAAGCGTTCATCCTAGCAACGAATGACCCGATCATCCTCAACGTCACGCCGCTCACTTTCGTGGCGTTCGGGTCCTCTCTCGCTGCGGTGCCCCCACCAGAGATTACCGATCTCACCAACGTCCTCGGTGTTTCCGGTGCCGCGGCTCGTGGAGACCATACCCACGCACATGGCGTGCGAGGTGGTGGAACGCTTCACGCGTTGGCGACGATTGGTCTGGCGGGATTCATGTCCGCGGCTGACAAATCGAAGCTCGATGGCATTTCAGCCGGTGCAGGCCCACGTCTTTACGATGCGGTAGTGGACGCTGCCGGCGGAGGAGACTATCTGCTTCCGTCTGCCGCTTTTGCAGCCGGGGCCAGAACGGTCTTCGTCCGCAAGGGCGTCTATGTCGAGACCGCCAACATCGACATTCCAGACCAGGGACTGCTGACCGGAGAGGCACCGGGCGGCGTCATCGTGTTGCTCACGGGCGGTTTTCAGGTACGCCTCGATGGAACTGGGCGCCTGACGACGGCCGGAACGATCTCGGTTGCCAGTGGGTCCCCGACCGTCACCGGGGTGGGCACGTCGTTCACCTCTCTACTGCCGGGGGATTACATTCTTCTCGGAGATTCGTTTGCAGAGATCGCCAGCATCACCAACAACACCAGCCTGACACTGGTTGCCCCCTATCGCGGACGCGCTATCGCAGGACAGGCGATGCGTGGTCAGTCGATGATCACGGGTGCGGGCGTCCAGGACATGGTGTTCGTGCAAGCTCCAAGCAGTGGAATCGTCTGCACGCAAGCCTTCCGCTGTTTCTTCCGCACGGTCGCAGTCCAGTTCTGCGGCAGTGCCGCCGTCGATCCGGGTTGGCTGCTCAGCGGCTGTGGAAGCATCGTCCTCCAAACATGCTCCGCGGAAAACTGCGGGGAACGTGGCGTGCGAGCGCTATCTTGCGCCAATCTGTTCTACTTGGGGTCGGTCTTCAAGAACAATGCCTCGCACGGTGTCGAGTACGACACAACCAGAGCCACGGTCATGGATGGCTGCATCAGCACGCAGAACGGTGCTGACGGCATCTTCGTGGTCAACCAATCTCAGCGCGTGCAGTTGACGGATTGCATCGTCAGCTACAACGACGGAGCAGGGATCGACACGAGCCCGTCCTCGTTCTCCAGCGTGATCTCGAATTCTACGATCCGCGCCAACGGAGGAGCTGGTATCGACTTCGACGGAAGCGCAGACATCGTGGACGGATGCTTGATCGAGGACAACGGGGGCGACGGCATCGAAGCCGGTGATGATGGCGTCGTTTCCGACTGCAACATCATCAACAACGGCGGAGAGGGCATCTCCATGCAGCAGGACATGAACTGTGCCGTCACCTCGTCCGTGATCCGAGACAATGTGAGCCACGGTATCTTGGCCGGGGCCGATTCGACCATCACCGGCAATACCATCGCCGACAACGGTGGCGACGGCATCAACCTACCCAATGTCGCTGACGATTGCGTAGTTACCTGCAACCGCTGCCTCGGTAATACCGGGTATGGCATACAGATCGCTAACAACGCTGCGCGCGCGACCGTTATGGGCAACAACTTCCGCGGCAACACGGCGGGGTCCATCAACGATCTGGAAGCCACCACTCTCAAAGACACCGCCGACGAAGCCGGTCGGTACAACTACATCTAAGCCGTGTAGGTGATGCTGCTTTTCGCTCAGGGCTTCTGGATCCGCCAGCTCGTCTCCTGGGCGCGCCAGGCAACCGGGATCGAGACCGTCCCAGAGCGCGCCCAGGGATGGCCCGACTACTTCGACAACACGACCGGCATCGGACCGATCGCGCGGACCTTGTTCTACAAGGACACGCGCACAGGCATCATGCTCCCCTTCAAGGGTCGCGCCGAGCCTGTTCGCATCGAGGAGAGGATCGGCGTCGAGGCCCACATCACCGCCATCGCCTTCGGCACGACCAAGTCCGCGCGCGCGTTCTGGAAGAAGAACATCGAGAACGGGCTGATCCCCCTGGATGTGGTCGCCAAGTTCGGCGCTGGATTCGACTCCGGCGCCCCTGACTACCGCGACAGGGTGGCCGAGCGCATGGCGCTGCACCAGCGATTCTGGCAGGTGCCCTACCACTACGTCGGGCTGCTCAACGGCGACCTGCTCTACAACAACCAGGCCACGAGGTACACACACCACGGAAACGGCGGCAACAAGCGGCTGGTCGGCGTCTCGGCTGAGGGCAATCTGCCTGGCCTGGAAAAGAATCGGACCAAGAAGCACAACGCCATCGACGAGCACTTCATCGAGACGAATCGGGCGACCATTCGGCTGGCCGTGACCAAGGAGCGCGAGGTTGGCGCGCCGATCGAGGCGCTGTACGCCCATCGGCAGTATTCGGATGGACGACTGGGCGATCCCGGGGAAGGCTGGTGGCGCGAGGTGGGAACGCCGATGTCGCAGGAGCTGCACCTGGAGCGTCGCGTGACGTTCAAGCACGGCAGCGGCAACGAGATCTGCCGCGAGTGGGATGACCTCGGACGGGTGGACTACCGCGGAAGGAAGCTGGCTGCGTGAAGCCCAAGTCCGCCACGGTCCTGCTCCTGCGAGAGGACGGGGACATCCTGGCCGTCTCTCGCGGTGCTGACACGACCGACTGGGGCTTTCCCGGCGGCTGGCTGGAGCCCGGGGAGACGCCGGCAGAGGGCGCCTCCAGAGAACTGTGGGAGGAGACAGGGGTGATGATCCGGCCCGAGCATCTGGTCCCCATCTACGAGCAGAAGGGTTGCGTGACGTTCGCGCCGACGCAGGACGCCCCCATCTGGGGGACGACGTACGCCGGCAACCTCGTGCTGGAGCCCCAGGGCGAGTGGGAGGGTCACGCCGCCTGGGTCACGCCGGCCACCATCGCTTGCGCGACCTGCACCTTTGGTCGGTCGAACGCGAATATGCTGCGGGCACTCGGCCTGCTGTAGCAGCAGCCCGGCCGCGACCAGTCTAGTGTAGAATCCGGGCATGACATCACGCACGCAAGGATTCGGTGGTGGGCAGTGGAAGAACGTCGTCAACGCTCCGGCCAAACTCGTGACGCCCGACGCGTCGCCGGTTCGCGTGACGCTCGGCACGTTGTCCCAGGATGGTAAGGTCTTCACCTGCATCCTGGTCGGCAGCGGGGTGGACCCCTCTGACCCGGCGACCAACAACTACAACGTGATCGGCATCATCTCCGCCGTACGCGCGGCAGGGGTCGTCACCATCTCAGCCGAGGTGATTCTTCCCATCGTGAACGGCGCCGCCGTCGTGTTCGATGCCGACGTGGACGGGGACGAAATCTACCTGGAGATCACCCCGCCGGCCATCGCTGGATACAGCCACGCCATCGCCTGTCTCGACCAGCAGTTGGCGTGACCCGGGCCGTGCGGGTGGCAGCGTGGGCATGAGGGCTTGAAGGGCGAGCCAAAACATGGCCGCATTCTACCAGTAGAGCCACGCGATGTACTTGCGGCGCCTCGGCGGATCGCGGCCCTCGCGGATCGCCTGCTTCTCGCGTGACCGCTCGATGCGGTTGTAGAGCGCGCGGAGCTTGAGCTTGCTACGCCGGCCGCCCGTGTGCCTGGCCCACCACTGGTACTTCCAGTACGGAGCATCACGGTGGCGTTGCCAGTTCTGTTGGATTTGGTCTTTGATGGTGCGGGACATTTATGTCATCGCGCACCACCCCTTCCTCTGCGCAGTAGGCCGAGCAGGGTCCTCCCTACGGTCTGGTTCAGCCAGGCGCGAGCAGACTCGATGTCCCCCTCCATGCCGCGCTCCTTGGCTACCTCTTCCATCCTGGCGAACACGCTGACCTCGGTGCCGGGGCCATCGAGTGTGCGCTCTCGCCACCCAGGCTCCTCAGCATCGAGCCGCTGGACCTCGGCGTTGTCGCGGCGCACGGCCTCCTTGTAGACCTCGTGCCACGCCCTCACGCGTCCGCCGACTACTGGATCCATAGAGCCGAGCCTGGCTACTTTCCGCCACGTGTCAACGTGAGAGTTCTCCACAGGCTGTGAATTTCCTGTGCAGATCTCATTTTCCAGCCACGCACTTGAGGATGGAGTCGGCGTCGGAAAACGCCTGGAGATCCTGGTCCCCGAGTGGCTCTCCAGCAAACGCGCGGGACCATGCGATCGTGAGGCGGTCGCGTACGCCCTGCGCATCGTAGTCACAGCACCTCGGAGATGCCTCTGCCGCGCACGTCATGCCGAGGATGCCGACCACGAGCAACGTCATGCCGAGGATGCCAAACAGGATCATCAAGGCGTCACGCATCAGCTTCTCTCCGGTTCCTCTCCGAGCCACTTGCGCCACCACGTGTAGTTCACGTCGTTGATGGCATCCCACGCCATGAGCGGGAAGAGGAGGCAGAAAATAATCAGATCCATATCAGCCCTCGTTAGCGTGGCGGCTCCGGATCCACGAAGTCCCGTGAACGATGGAGTCGCTCCATCCACTCGATTCCATCGTTAATTGAGATGTGCTCCGCGATCAGCTCGCGCGCCTCGGCCAAAAGTCCACATAGCGCGAGTGCCTGGTCGCAGTTGCACTGCGCGTCGTAGTCAGCCATCTACTTCGCTCCCATTCTCGTGCGAAAGGCGGCGACCGCCTTCTTGATGTTGGCCATGGATTCGTCTCGATGCAGCCATCCGCCATCTGGCCAGGCATACGGCGCCTCGGTGTACGTCCACTCCTCCTCATCACTCAGCTCCACGGACAGGCTCCAGCCACTACCGCGCGCACGGTAGTACACCTGCCTCCCGTCAACCGTCCCAACTCCCTGGACAGGGCACGCGCCGGAGAACTCAATGCGGGCGCATTCGTCTCCGCCGTAGTACAGGCGCTCGACGTACTCGCCGTCGGTCAGGTGGCCTGACGCGTCGCGTCCGCTGGTGGACCCGATTCGTGGCGCGCGCACCGGAACCTCCACCCGGTCTACTGGCGCATCCAGATCCTGGTTCCAACGCGCCAGCTCCAGCTTGCCCTTCTCCAGGGCCTCCGCCTCGTTCTCCGCGCGGTGCCAGCCACCAGAGAATTGGAAGTTGGGCATCTCCACGAAGTAGGCCCAGGCGTCGCCGTAGGGGCCGTGCAGAATCTTGTTACTCGGCATCGGACTCCTCCACGCCCAGTGCGTCGAGCTTCAGGCGCGCGATCGTGGAAAGATTGGCCGCGCCGGCCAGCTCTCGCACAATGCTGGTCAGCGTCTCGATGCGATCGTTGGCCTTCTCGATCTCCAGGCTGGCCGCCATGAATACGGCCATCGCCTGTGGGCTCCCGGCGAACGGCTGCGGGTTCTTGATCATAGCCTGCGCGCCGGCGTAATCGCCCTGCTGCTGGAGTACCTGGACGATGTTCTGGCACACCGCCGTCAAGATCTCCTTCGGCGTCTGGTTCATGTAGAACGAGATTTCTGCCAGGTTGTAGTGCGTGGAGCCGATCTGGATGGCCTTGGGCTGTCCATTTCCCTTCGCGGCGGATTTTTTCACGTATTCGCTGAAGTCTCCCATCATCTTCTCCCGTGGAATTTGAGGAACGCCCGCGCTGTTGCGCGAGATTTCTCGTTGTTGTTGTTCATCAGATCGTAGACGACTTGAACGGCATCGTCACGCTCTCCGGCCAGGCCAACCAGGGCCTGCGTGATGAGTTCGTCGTGGATCTCAAGCACCTCTCCGTTTGGGAGGGCGATGCGGGACTCACTGTTCTTCTTGGCCATCGTTGAGCCAGGTCCGTGTGTCGTCTCCGGGGTAGCCGCAGCCTCGGCAGATGGTCTCCACGCGTTTGAGGCCGCCGATGAAGTTGCAACGTGAGCAGCGCCAGCGACTGCCACCCATCGGAGTGGCGCCTTCGGGCATGTAGGAGGATTCTTGCTCCGCCTGAGTAGCGAGGCGGTCACGCACGTCTTGGAAGGAGTCTAGCTCCAGCGTGAGCATGGACGCCACCTCGTCCCCGACGATGATGCGTCTGCGCAGAAGCAGCTCGTCATCGTACGTCGATGTCCCTGTGCCTACGCGCTTGAGAGCTGAATCGACAACTGGCGCCGGAATGTCCCACGCGCCGAAGGTCAACGCCGCTCGCCATGCCAAGTACGTGAGGCGGAATGCTGCCCTCTCGTCATCGGTCGATGGCGGCTTGCCTGCGGTATCAACCCACCATTCCTCAAAGCTGTTCATGGAAGTGCCTTTCCGTTGGCGATGTCACTCACGAGTCGCTGACTGCACCCGTGCTTCTTCGCTATGGCTGATTGGGTCAGCTTTCCCTCCTGGATGTCACGCAGGATTACCTTGCGGTCGAATGTCCGTGGATTTCCGCGGAACTTCGCCCCCGCTTTCTTGAGCCAGCGCATCACCGTGTGACGACTCGCGCCCGTGCGGTTGCAGATCTCGGTGATCGTCAGGCCATCTTGCTCAAACCATTTCTTCCAGCGCTCCTTGTCCTTGTCGGTGTAGCGGTAGCCTGACAGACCGTAGCCTGGCTTAGCCATCGCCCCTCCCTCCGTCGATGACGCGCAGGGACGGTTTCGCGGAAGCCTTCTCGTCCAGCATGGAGCTGCCCAGTTCCATCGCCTCTCGGCACCAGTCTGCGAAGGCAGCGTCGTCGGGTCCGTCCTCGCACAGCATCTCCAGGTACTTGTAGGCGTTGTCGATCAGGCGCGTGTTCATGCCGTCCGAGCGAAACCTGTTCAGCAGGTACTCCAGCTTCTCCTTGTGGACGAGCAGCATGGCGTAGCCGAACATGCGCACCTGCTCAGGGATTCCGCGGTCTTCGTTTGCTTGCATCTTCCTTCTCCTCGTCCGGGTTTTTGGGCGTTGGATGAATCTCTCCGCCGTCTCCCCACGTCTGCCACCAGACGTAGGCATCCCAACGGTCCTGCGTGTGGGTGCCGACATGGCCCTGCCTCCACACGTGTGCCCTGGCTGAATCCAGCGCTACGACATTCTGCTGCATGCCTGACAAAATAGCCAGCCAATCTTCCAACCGAATCGTAACGAGCCAGTCGCGCCGTGGCATGTGCGTGATGGCGACGGGAATCAGTGAATCTGGCGCTTCGCGTTGCGCCTGCTCCCACGCGGATCGGCACGAGACTGACTTGCGGTCCTTGACCTCGTTCCAGAAACAGGACGAGATGACATCGGGAGCGTCTGGTCCGCGCGTCTGGATGTTGCGTTGGGCGTCAAAGCCCGCGCCACGGAAGGCGCGAGCGACCGCGCGCTCCGCCTTCTTGCCTTTGTTCACTGATCCGCGTCCAGTCATTCGCTGTCACCGCCTGCGTTGCATCCTTCGTACTCGCCCATTGGCGTGCCAGGCTCGATGGTGGCCCTGGTAGGCTTGCCGTAGGGCTCGTGGCCACCGTGCTCGGGGCAGGCATAGCCGTAGCGGCGACCGCCATCCCAGAGCGCATGGCACCGATCGCAGCTCCACCCGTGGTGAGGCCCTTCGCCCGCGTTCCCCTCGCCACCAGGAGCGCCAGGGAGACGGACGATGGCCTCACGCACGGGACCACCGCAGTTGATGCACTCACGCTGTGAGCGCGTGATCTCTAGGCAGTCTAGGCAGTCTAGGCAGTCAGTCTGCGGCACCTGGACCACCGGCAATCAGCGCAAGGCAGCGGGTGACGATGTAAGGAGGAATCACGGCGCACAGGATCATCGCGGCAAGCGAGGCTTCCTGTGGCGCGCCCTTGGCATCGCCTATGAAGAGAAAAAACGCTGCAAGTCCGAGCAGCGCAACAAGCAGCGAGATCGCTGCGGATGCCTTGGTCAGTTTGTCCATTTGTTCATTCTTCCTTCCGAACTGTGAGCAGGGCCAGTATTTCTCGCTCGGCTGCTTTTAGAGCCTGCGCGATGGCGCCCGTGCGGTGTGGCTCCTCTGCCAGTTCCGCACAGATTTTAGCGCAGCCGATAATCGAGCGGCGTTGGCCGTCCCCCACGGCCTCCATGACCGTCTGCCCGATGGCCATTTCGCCCGCGCGCGCCACGACCATCATATCGGCCATGTTGTCCATGAGCGCGAGGTTCTTCTCATGCTCCTCCTGGAGCTGCCTACGGAGCTGATCGCACTTGGATTCTGCCTGGCGGCGCAGCTCGGTCTGCCGCTCGATGGCGTAGGCCTGATGGTTGCGCTCGCTTACGGCCTCCTGCGCCTGGATCTGGAGGATGTTGGCGCGCTCACGGAGCGCCATCGTAGACCTACACACATCGTGCTCCTGGTCCTCGGGGTCTACGGCGCCGCACTCAGGGCAGGTTGGTCGCGTCATTTGCGTCCTCCTGTAGCTCTCGGACGCCGCCCTCTCCGACCAGGCGGCGCACCCCACGCTTTGGTCGCCCGCGATGGTCGAGCATGAAGCGCGGATGTATCACGCCCTTGCGATGAGTGTGGAAGTCTCCCGTGTAACGCCCACCGTTCTTGGTCGTGCAGAGCACGCCCGGCGGCGCCTTGCAGTACGGGCACGTGATGGCGATTACTTTGGCAGTGTCGATACCCCTCATGCGTTCCGTGTCCTTTGCTTCTTCGTCTTTGCCATTCGCTCTATCCTGCCACTTAGACGCCCATGAGTGACGGTGCCGGTAACAGCGGCATCAGTGCGCACTTTCCTCTGCCTCCCGAGCGAGCCTTGTCAGATCGTCCTCGTCATCGCCGTCGACCGACGACTCTGGGAGCGACATCTCCAGGTACTGAAGCTCTCCTCGTTCGCCAGCCTCGTCGATGGCGAAGGCACGGCGGGCATTGGCGTCCAGCGGAAGGAACGGCTCCAGCCGTCGCACCGCAGTCTTGCGCCACATCTGCTCCTCATACAGCTTCCATGGGCTGTCACTGCGAGAGGACGAGCGAGAAGCGCGCTTGGCCTTGGCCACATCGCGCGGCAAGATCACCTCCCAGACCTCGCCGCCACCCTTGAAGCGTGCGATGGCGTACGCGGCTCGCAGCTTTCCGACGTTTGCGTTCTCCGCTGGCTTGTGACGCAGGTTCCGAACCTTGTTGTCGCCATACGCGAAGTCGAATGCGTCCTCCTCGTAGACGGCCCTGGCTTCGATGCTCTCGATCTGGTCGCTGTTGCGAGCTAGGCGCATGATTCCGCGGTATCCCACGATGATCTGCACCTTGTTCTTGAATGGCACGAGGTAGGCGTGGCCGAGCACGTTGTCGGGCTCAAGTCCGAGCTGCGCGCACTGCATTACCGCGCTGACCAGGCTCACCGCATCACAATCCAACAACTTTGGGTTGAGCTGCACGCTGGTCATGGTGATGCGGGCGAATCGGTCCGCATCCATCCAACGCGGTAGGGCCATTTCGATTTGACCCTTGGCTCGGTTGAGAAGATCGCGGACGTGGGCAACCTTTTCTTGGGTGGGATTCCGGCGCGCGACAGCGCCGCCATTGGTTTGCGTGCTCTTGGTCATGTTTCCTTCCTACTCGGTCTCCGTGGTCTGGGCTGGATCATTGGGTGATGCGTTCTCCGACGGTGCATCGGGCGCTGGCCCTGGATCCGAACTCTGGGCGAGTCCTTCTGCGGGCGGTAACGGTTCCGGTGTGGGAGTCGCCTCGGCTTCTGCGGGAGGTAACGGTTCCGGAGTGGCGACCACCTCGGCCTCGGTGGGCGGTAACGGTTTCGAGCTTGGACCTGTGAGGCTGGCAGCTCCCTGCCATCGTGGCTTCTTCCATCCAGTCATGCGTCTATCCCTTCTTTTTCCTTGGTAACGGTTTTCCTACGAAGCGGTGCTTGCACTTGGGACACTCGACCACAGGGCTCTTGTCTTCCCGCCACTGGCCAGCGTCTGGGCACGTGGAGAAGTGACTGGCGTATTCAACGGCGTCGCTGAGGCGATCACCCTTGGTGGAGGGCCGAACCTCGTTGTCCCCGCAGTACACGAACAGAGCGCTGCCATCAGCGTGGTCAACTGGGTCAGGATCGAGCGGCATCTTTTTCCCGCTCGGAGTCGTCACCCACAGAATAGGCGCGTGGCAGCTACGGCAAGTCGCTGGCATCAGGCTTCCTTTCCATCTTGAGCAGGATCTCCTCATGGCTGAGCATCTCGGCCCCGATCGTGTTGTTCATCACGTTCCACATCGTGCAGGAGAAGGACCTGCCTGGGTCCTCGCCAGCGGAGCGCTTGACCAGGGCATCCAACTCTTCGCCGTCAAGCTCCGCAGCCTTGAGGGCCACCTTGAGTAAATCTGGCGCCATGGCCATCAGTGCGCCGACCAGGCCGACCAGGCGCCGTTCTGTCTCGGTCTCAGCCTTCAGCATCGCCACCTACCATCGGGGCAACGCCGCGCTTGAAACCCCCGCCGGCCCCTCCTTCGCGCGTACGCGCACGCGCACGTACGTCTCCTACGATGCCCTCGATTTTTTCGACTACCTCGTCCCCTGACTGGCCGTCGAAGGTCACCACGTCGCCGCTTCGGGCCTGCTCCACGCTGGCATAGAGGATGCGATTCAGCGCCCAGGCGAGGGCATCCTCCAACTTGTTCACTTGATCTCGATGGGCAGCAGTGACGGACGTGAGTGCGCCCTCTATCAGTTTGTTGTCCAGATCGGACTGACCGCTGAGCGCGGCCTCCACGGAGTCCAGCCACGGAGGCGGCTCGGGCGTCACCCCCAACTCCATCGCCCAAGAGGACAGTGTGGCGCTGAATGCTGTAAGCGTTTTTCCTTCCCTCCAAAACGCGATGATGCTGCGCAGGTCGTTCTTCGCCTCCCAATGAGAGCGCAGGTTGATCGCCCCGCGCACGGTCATGTCGGGCGTAGGCGTGGGCGGACATTCTGTTTCATCTACCATGGTCTCACTTTCCCTTCGGCACTCTCATGCGCCCCGTCGACTCCATCATCTTCATCGTCAGCACAACCCGTTTCACTTCCTCGTCCGACTCGGGGTTCTCCAGCGCCAGCTTCTCCAGATCCAAAGGTTCCAGGCGCAGCTCATCGTTGAATCTCAGCGGCATCTGACAGTAGAGGCAGACGCTGATGTCGCCTGGATTCGGGGAGGGGCTTCCTGGGCCCGCGTGGGTGGCAGCTTCCAATTTTGCGCTGCACCCTGGACAGGTCTGATTGGGGACGGTTCGGCCTACCATGGATTCACTTCCAGTGAGGAGCAACGGGTGTTGAGGTTCTTCATGCAGTCCGTGCAGCACGGCCGCCAGCCGAACATCAGAATAAGGATCGGGGATCCTCGGTTCCAGTGAAGAGGAGCGCGGCAGAATGGACAACTCTTGGGCAGCGTGTCGGTCCAAAGAGCCACAGCTATCGTCCCCAATCCATCTCGACAACCTGGCAAGACCCGTCGTCGAGGTCCCATTTGCGTACCTTGCGGTAGACGCAACCACCCTCTCTTTCCTCAAACTGCGCGTAAGCGTGGTGCTTGAGAATCTCCTCCCTGCTCAACGCGATGGTCTCCAGCGCGCCACCCTCGTAGGCGACGCCGATCTCCAGCGTGTAGACGATCAAAACCGCTTCACCTTCCTGAGCACGCGGCCCTCCCAGGCTGCCCTGGTGTGGGCCTTCTTGCGCTCCACGACGTACTTGAACGCTGTCCCGTCGGGCAGCCGGCCGAACGAGGCATCCTTCATAGCGCCGACGATGAGCGTCTCGCAGCTCTGGCGCTCGTCCTTCGCCGCCTTCTCGCGCTCCTTGGCCTCGGCCATGCGGTCAGCCCACTCCTGGACCTGCTCGGGAAGCTCGATGACCTCGCCGGTGTCCTCGCCGTATAGAAGGTTCAGCGCCCGGCGCTCGGAGGGGTGGCCCTCCATCTCCGGCGGGTCGTTGTTGAGCACACGGTCCCAAAACTCGTCGGCCTTCTTCACGTACGCCTTGAGGAAGGCATCGTTGCGCTCGATGTCGCTCCACTCAAACTGCTGGCCGCCAACCAGGCAGGCTACGCTGCCCCAGTCGGTTTCGGTCACGTAGATGTAGTGCTGCGTCTGCACTTGGTAGTAAAGCGGAATCTTTCCGCCACGCCAGTCATCGAGGTTGTAGGCGCTGGTCGTCTTACCCTCGTAGACGCCCGGTTTCGTTCTGCCTTCGATCGGGAGTATCATCCGGTCGGTGTTGGCGAATAGATGCTTGCGCTCGCGCGAGAACACCATTTCGACCCCCGGCGCTAGCGCTCGCCCGGTGACCTCCTCGTAGTGCGCGGCAATCACCCCCTCCAGCTTTCGCCCCCAGAGCATGCGCTCGTTGTCCTGGTCGGAGGTGTCCACGAGACCAACCTTCTCCAGGAACAGCGCGTAGGGAGTGGACCATGGGTTTGCGCCCATGATGGTCGCAGCGTCACTGCCCCCGAGCCCGTCCTTGCGCATCTCAAGCCAGCGCTGGCGGTCTGTGTCCTGCAAGCTCATGCGCACCCCCGGACCACGAGGGCCTGAAGCGTTAGCGCTGCGAGCAGCGAGACCACGGCCACGAGCGCCAGCATGTCGTCTTTGCGGGGGTTTTCCGCCACGTTCCGTTCCGATTCGGTTACTAGCACGGCTGGTATCATGCCGTCAACGATAATCTAGCCTCCGGGTCTGATGCGGACCATCAGCGGAGCCGCCAACCCGATCCCGATCGATCCGGCTGGTGCCACTGTTACCGGCAAGCGGATCCGAGTGGATCCCTGACGTGCCACTGTTACCGGCAAACAGATCTAGTCGATCCTAGTGGATCCCTGACGTGCCACTGTTACCGGCAACCGATCCGGCCGTGGATATATCGTGCCACTGTTACCGGCAGTCGATCCCTTGGGTATCTGGTCAAATTTGGCTGAATTGGGGGGATCCTTGGACGTGCCACTGTTACCGGCGCGCTTTTTGCGCGGCATCTAAGTAGGGGATAGGGCCCGCGGCCGAATTCGGCCAATTTGTCCCTATTCTGCCAATTCCCCTATACATGGGGGGCCGGCTGTTTTGGCCCTAGCAGCCGATTGTGCGGCCCGTGGCGGGCTTGGCCCTATGCCCGCGGGGCGTGGGACGGCCGAATGGTGCAAAGCCCCGCGTGGTCGATTGTGGGGCCCGTGGGGGGCATGTTTCAGCCCCCCGGGGGACGGCTGAAACGGCGACGGCCGGGGCTTGTGCCGCTGTTACCGGCGCCGGCTTGGCCGCGCGTCCAAGGGGCGGGCAGACGCCCCGGAGAAAAAAGCCTATGTCAAAGAACACCGCTAAACAGGTCGAAGAGATCACTCCCGAAAACTACGCCGCTCTCGCGTTGAAGGTACAGCAGCTTCAAGATCAATTGGAGGCTGATGCTACCAAATTGCGCAAATTCCAAGCGGAGAAAGAATCGGGGATCTCGCTTTCGACAACCAAGTATGGTGCCCTACAAATGAACGGTATCCGTACCAGGCCCCCGTCCTTCTACGCTTGCGAGTGGTTGCAGATCTTGGAGCAATCCGAGCAAATCCGCGACTACATCAAGGATCATCAGATCGACGGGATCGCAGATCCGCCCGGCCCCAAGGGTCGCGGTGGAGATCACCGCGTAATGTCCAAGGCGGATAGCTACACGCTGTTCCCCCAGGATGTCCGCCAGCAGAAGTAGCAAAGACCCCGTGGCCTTGTCACGGGGTTTTTTTGTGTCCGCACTCCAGCGGACAACTAAAATACAAACCAAGGAGAGAACGCCATGCCAGCGCAATTAGAGAAGCTACGGGAGGTCCTCGACTTCCTATCACCGGGGCACACTGCAAAGTGGCCCGAGCCACTGGATGAACCACCGGAGATCGATCAGCTTGAGGAGTGGGGCAACGATGGCGTAGTCGAAGCTACCGACGGGTGCCGTGTGGAACCTGACGGCATCTGTGAACACGGTCATCCGTCATGGTTTCTCTACATGGGGATCATCTGATGGAAGCGCGCAACGTAGCCAACCAAGGAGGGAACACCGTGACAGAGGTACTCACCGCGCGAGATTTCAAGGCCGCGCTCGATGTTCAGGATGCCTGTAACCTTTCCGGTGTCCTACACACCTGGGCCAAGCTGATCGACAAGATCTGGGCTGAAGCACGGGAGAACAAGTTAGGCACGGCCGACGTGAACACGCATCCGATCAACGTGTTGTTCGCGAGTAAGGTCGCATCGCTCACTGGCTGCGAGCTGAGCGCTCAATTCTCTGAAGCATACCGCGCAGCGGAACACTGGTCGAAGGACGACGAAGACATGAAAACGCGCAACGTACCATCAAGTGAGATTTCCAGTGAGACACTGCGCGCCGAGGATCACATGAGCGATCGGGCAAGTGCAGGCGACCCCCGCACCCCTGACTGCACTCATGGTTGGGAGATCGTCAACCGCGAGCACTTTGAGAGCGTGCTCACCTTCGCAGTGAAAGTGGAAAAGATGGGGTCTCTCGTCGAGTGCCTGGACCGTCTCCAAGCTATCGCGGGCAACTACAAGGGGAAAGTGTCACTGTTCGCGGACTGGGCCCCGTACAGCTTTGAGTTCTCGATTGTGTCCGATGGTCGTTGCGTACTGAACGGAGGCGTGATCTTCCACGGGAAGCACGACAACGGTGGAGATGGTGGAGCACCTACGTTCTCGGTATCCCTCAGTCCAGTCGATGGCTGGTCAATCCACACGTAGCGGTTAGCCAAGTAAGCGCCGGCCGTGCCGCCGTTACCGGCGCGTGGTCGGCGCCGCGTCCAAGCGGCGCGACCAGCCGACGCCGGCTGCCACGTTGAATGAGAATACAGCCACGTCTCGACACTGTGTCGGGGCGTGGCTGAATGGTCATTCTGTCCGTTCAGCTCAACCCAAACCAAGCCAGTGAGGCATCAAGTGACTACCCAAGCATTGAAGCACTGTGACGTGGAGCTGCTCCGCTCCGACACCCAAGAGATCACCATCCCCGTGGATATGGACCTGACGGCCCTACTCGATTGGGTCACGCGCCGGATCGTGGACGAGAACCAGAAGGTGGTCATCGATCACACGATCGACTGCATGCCCATGGAGGGGGCGCACGCCCTCGCCACCGCTCTGTCCAACCGCTACGGGTGGACGAGTCTCACCCCCAAGAAGTCGTGGTGGGGCGACGATCCACCACGCGTTGTGTCCCTACGCACCGGAGTCGGTGAGTCGGTGGGCGTACCGTGGGGCCTGATGGTCATTCCGGGTGTCAACGGATACCTGGAGACGCAGATCGGGCAGCGACAGGGCACTCCGGTGCTCAGGATCACTGGTGAAGTCCAACGGAAGAACGAGCCGGAATTCCGGGCGATCATCCACGAAGCGGAACGCTTGTTGGCCACGTCGTCGATCTACCGGGGCAACGCGCTCAGGATGCAGTTCATCAACCCGAGCGACGCGACCAGCGTGGAGGACTTCCAACCGGAGTTCATGGACCTGTCCACCGTGGACGAGGACCAGCTCGTTTTCCCCGAGCACGTGGAGGCCATGATCAACGCTTCGGTATTCGGCCCGATCGAGAATACCGAAGCGTGCCGCCGCAACGGGATCCCGCTCAAGCGCGGCAATCTGCTCGCTGGCCCCTATGGGTGTGGCAAGACACTCACCGCCAAGGTGTTGGCCAAGAAGTGCGCTCGCAACGGGTGGACGTTCCTGCTCATCCCCAACGTCGATCAGCTTGCCCAGGCGGTCGAGTTCGCGCGGCGCTACCAGCCATGTGTGATCTTCAGCGAGGACATTGACCAGGCGCTCACCGGCTCGCGGCGGGATTCCAAGGTCAACGAGATCCTCAACGTGATCGACGGCATCGAAAGCAAGGACACCGAGATCATGGTGGTGCTCACCACCAACCACGTGGAGCGTATCAACGCTGCCATGCTGCGCCCCGGCCGTCTCGATGCGGTGATCCCGGTGGAGCCGCCCGACGCTAGGGCTGCCATCCGCCTCGTGGAGAAGTACACCGGAGACCTGCTCCGGATGCACGATCTGGAAGATCTGGAGGCAGTGGGCGAGCGCCTTGCGGGTCAGATTCCCGCGGTGATCCGCGAGGTCTGTGAGCGTAGCAAGCTCACGGCCATCGCCCGCACCGGGGACGCCACGGAGATTTACCCGGCCGACCTGCTCGTGGCCGCTGAAGGCATGAAGCAGCAGATGCGGTTGCTCCAGCCGCAAGAGCCCGATGATCGTAGCGACCTGGAGAAGGCCGCCGCGATCGTCGGCAGCGCGTTGTCCCAAGGCAAGGCACCGTCGGCACAGCCCGAGCCCACGTACCCCAAGAACGGCAAGATCAGCCACGCTGGTCTTGTCTAGGTCCCACTGGCATGGGCGCCGGCTATCCGGCTCGGGGTGACGTGCCCCGGGCCGGGTAGCTGGTTTTTTTATGCCAAGAGAACAGCAACGCATGCCCATGCAAGACGAGGTGTACGATGAGCTATTCTGGCAAGCGCTCAAGTTGCTTGCTGAGTCGGGCCACTTCTCCGATGCGATCACACTGGCTCGCGCCAAGATCGCAGACGGCGGGAGCATCCCGGCGTCGGTGAAACTGGATTGGGTCGACGGACTAGCCGCGATCGCACTGTCCAGGTTCGCCGGTACTTAGAGACTAAACGTAGGGTGCGGGGCGCTAGTGGATGCGCCTACACGGGTTCGATTCCCGCCGCACCCCCTGCGAGATCGGTTGCCGCTGGCTACCAATGTGAGCTTTTCCCTACGGCCGCCTCTGCACGCGGGCCCAAGCATCACGAACGCCTATGCACGAAGATAAGGCTCTACTTCGGTATCCGTCCTCTTCTCACGATATTGCAACTCACGATCAAGTTCGGAAGCACGATACGCTAAGGCTCTGGGGAGTGGCGCTGCCGCGATCTCTATTGAATTGGGCCGATCTCGCAACTTTTCCCAAGTGTCAGGCCACGGGGGTGCGCTGCCCCATAGCGACGTGGAGCAAGCGACGGGGGGCTGCTCGGCAGTAATGCCGCCCCGTTGACGTAAGACAAGCGGAAGTGGCGGCCGGGGCAACCGTGCTCCCGGTCGCCGCGCCTTTTTTCCTTCAACCACCAACCAACGGAGATAGAGACCATGCCAGTCACCAACATCGTCCACCCGGATGGACGCATCGTGCGGCGCGAGTGGGAACCCGGGCTTCGCCCTAACCTGAATTGGCTGCAACGTGCGGTCGCCGGCCCAGACCAGGAGAAGGGCTGGATTGAGCTACTGCTCGACGATGAACAGGAGCACGTGCTTGCGTTCGGGAACGAGGAGGGGCGCCTGATCAACATGCCGGCAAACGTGCTCGCGATGAAAACCATTGGCTGGCCGCCGCCGCCGGAGGGGTGGGATGCCTACACCGGACACATGGGCGATCAGCCCATGTTCAAGGTCTACACGTCGCACGAAGAGTTCATGGCCGCTCGCGGCACCACGTGGTGCCCGGTGGTCGGGCCGGTGGTCCTGGTAATCGGGTTTGAGCCCGTGGACGATGAGGGCGAGTACGTTGAGACCGGCTGTAACCCCGACGACCTCGGGATCGAGTACACGGCAGCGCGGGAAGGGGCACAGACATGAGCTACGAGATCAGTTTCGTCCACGAGATCGAAAGCGAAGACCCAGGCGCACACATGGTGGGCGACCTCATGGTTCAGACCTACCGCTGCCCACACGGGCACTGGCATGTCTTCCTGGAGGACGAGCGCGGTAATGGAATGGCCACGCCCTTCGCCTTCCAGACACGTGGCCTCGCTATCAACGCGGCGCTCGATCTCACCGGCCGTATGTTCCCCGATCGCATCGTCAGCGTGGCCGACGATGATGATGATCTACCCAACTGAGCCACACTAGGAGCCCATGCCATGCCACAGAAACCATTTTCCATCCCCATGACGGGACTGCCGCTCGGGGACCTTCCGCTGAAGGACGTTGAGGCTAACGTGATTCGCCTAGCGAAGCACTTTCTGATGACTGACGGCTTTGCAGCGCCGGTCGCTCATATCATCGGACGCAACCTCGACCCAGACTGCAACGCGGTCCAGTGCGCCTATCTCGTCAATCTGGCCGAGTTCATGCAGAACGATGAGCGCAAGGAGATCTTGAGCTGGATGATGCCAAAGCTCTGCAAGCAGGTTGACGCCTGCGCCGTCGTCATGGTCTCTGAGAGCTGGACTGTGGGCGAGGTGGGGCCTGAGAAGATGGATGAGGTCATGCGGTGGCGCGACGAGCATGGCTCACTGGAGGGGCACCCGAGATGCGTGGAGATGCTGACAGTGCACACGCAAACACGGATGCGGACCACGATACACGGGTACGAGATCCTCCGCGACGCGGATGGTAAGATAACCGGGTTCGGTGAGGACGTGGCCAAGTCCAAGGACTTTGATGGAGTCGAGGTAACCGGCCGCATGTGCGACTGGTTGCGCGAGGTCCCAGGGGAGGTGAACTGATGAGTTGGCTAGCCGCCCTGCTCACCCCTACCCAGGAGCTGACCGATGAGCCAGATTGAACGATTCACCCGTGAGGCCGGCGCCGTCTACGGACAAAGCGTCGAAGACCCCGATATGTACGTCCTGGGCAACCCGGTGCCCGAGTGGGTGTATGTGCCCGAGGATCTTGGCGGGTGTCGACTCGCCGTAACTGGCCACCGGGAGATCACTTGCCCATGTGGGCAGCATCGCACCCGGGAACTACAGCTCGGAGCGCACGAGGGCGGCACACTGTGTGTGGCCGAGTGCGATGGCCAGGGATTCCTATGGTATCGACGGAGCAATTCTGAACCGCGGTCACCGACCGCAACGAATGGAGGTTAGCCATGTTCGGAGCCAAGTGTGTGACTGACAACGCGGGACTGATCGTCCTGATGAAATCGGCAGAGAAGGGGCCGCTCGGCAAGCCACGCAACCGCGCGGTCCACTGCAACAAGGTCCGCCGCGTTCTGTGGACGCCCGACGACTGCTGCGCTGCCAAGGGTAAGGAATTGGAGCAGCAAAAAGCCTGTCCCGCCTGCGGTGATGAGGGGTACGGCGAGTTTGGGGTCTGTGACGAGTGCGGCACCTGTATGCACTGCGGCGTGCATCCTGAGCACACACTGGGCGCGGCTCACTTGTGCACGTTCCTCATGGTGCACAACACCTACGAGGACCGCACTTGCTGGATGGCCCGGGTGAAGGAGGGAACGCCGCACGCTCAGGAAATGGGGCCAGGTATGTGGATGGCCGAGATCTGGCTGGACGTGGAGCATGGCCTATTGGAGAAGGTTACCTGGAGCGTGCGCAAGGAGCAGATCAAGCGCGGGGCTGAGATGACACGGGACGAGCAACTGGAGATGCTGGCGGGGAGGATGCGATGAGCCAGACCAAGAGCGTGTCCATCGGAGACTTTCTCACCGAGGCGCAGATCCACGAGTGCACTCGGCTGTACGGACTGAAGGGGCGATTCGGGAGCGGGTGGCTGCACGGCGCCATCAGGGACGACGTGATCGCCCCCAACATGGTCGAGATAGACCGCAAGCTCGGACAGGAAAACAACGCGGACTACTTGGCCTATGCGGTCGAGCACGTGCTCAACCAGGCTGGATGCAGGTAAATATGCGAGTGACAATCCTGTGCTGCGTACTTCTCTCGGCCTGCCGTGACGACTACAACGGGGCGGAGGACGATTCATCGGGGACCGACGACACCACATCTTTTCCAGATCTTGGAGACGGGGATGGTGACACGAGCGAGACGGGCGATGGCGATGGCGATGGCGATGGCGATGGCGATGGCGATGGCGATGGCGATGGCGATGGCGATGGCGATGGCGATGGTGATGGTGATCCGGTCCAGTGGACCGACTGTTTTCAGCCAACTGGCACCACCGACGACTCGTGCGAAGAATACTGCAAGATCCAGCTACTTTGGTGCGTCGAGGATCAGTGTGACGCACCTGAGCAGGCTGGCAGCGGCATCGGCAGCGTCAAGTGGGACAACCTGGCAGATTGCCAGGCGTTCAACGTGTTCACCGCATACTGGTTGGACGCGTGCCCGAACTCCGCGATCTACCCCGGTTTTGGGGATTGGGCTCGCTGCTGCTGCAACTGAAATCGGCGGGCGCTGCCCGTTGGTAGGCGAGCGTGTAGAAAGGCGGGAGTGGCCGACCGCCGCAAATCAGGGATAAGGCATGGCCGGCTTTCGAGTAAAAAAAGCATACCCCCTGCGCTCGTTTTTTTTTCATCCCCCTGCCGGGGGCAACACAAACGCAAAGGACAAAACGATGGGACTGGATATGTACGCTCGCAGCACTACGCTGGAGATCAAGGAGTGGGTCGACTTCGACGTGCCCGAGCGAGAGGATGAGCTGGAGGTGCACTACTGGCGCAAGCACCCAAACCTACATGGCTGGATGGAGGAACTCTATCGAGCACGCGGCGGAAAGGACCAGGACTTCAACTGTGTCAACGTACGGCTGACGTACGGCGACCTGGCGTCACTGGAGACCGATATACGCAGTGGAGGTCTACCCGACACGCAAGGGTTCTTCTTCGGGCAGTCGCGGGGCACCGAGGAGGAGAAACAGGATGATCTGGCATTCATCGAGAAGGCAAAGTCCGCGCTGCTTGCGGGACGCACTGTGTTCTACAGGGCGTGGTGGTAGCCATGAGCTACAAAATCATCCGTTTCTTCGCCAGCGATGATCGCCCCCATGTCGTGACCCTCACGGGCCTCACGCTGGCCCAGGCTCGAAAGCACTGCGGGCACCCTGAGACCAGCAGCAGCACTTGCACCCGGCCTGACCTGCGGGCTCTCACTGAGCGCGTGGGTGACTGGTTCGATGGCTATGACAAGGAGTAGGACATGAGCGCACAGAACAGCGAGAGCCTTCAGGAACGACTCCAGGCGCTGGTCGGCCAGCTCCAAGATGAGGACCTGGATGAAGCCGTCCATGATGCGAAATCCGAGGAGGCAACTAAGGTCAACAACGGTGGTGTCGAGGAGCAGGTCGAATACCTCAGATCGGTCTACGGGGTTACGGAGATGATCCTGCTACTGAATGAGGTCGTGAACGGAGCGAAGCGCTGATGCTCGATCAGAACAAACTCAACCAGCTCTGGTGGGCCGGGTACTGCGATGCCACCGTCTCCCACGCCAAGAACACGGCCCGTGGGGATGCCGGGCGCCTCATGCGACTATCGTGGCTCGTCAGCCACATGCCTACGTGCGAAGAGTGCCAGATTGCAAACAAGTTCAAGGGCATGGAGGAAAAGGTCGCCGCAGCCATCGGGCGACACCAGGATTTCGTAGACGGCACAGACCTCCGGGGCGCACCCGGTTGGACTGACGCCGTCGGAGCTGCCATCCAGGCGGCGGTCGCCAGTGGAAGACTCAGCAAGTTCGACCTGTTTTGGGTGGCGCAGGTCGCCGGTCGCCACGGGACACCGTGGCAAGAAAGCAAGGACGCATGACAACCAACGAAGTAGGGATCGCAGCCCTGATCGGCCGCACCGTGGCCTGGGACAGCGAGGACGACGACGACGAAGAATTCGAGGGAACGATTATCGTGGCGTGTGTGACGCCACACGGTGACATATACTTCCTCGTGGAAGATGAGGACACCCACGTTCTCTCGGTGGTCAATGCGGATGAGTCGAGGCTCAAATGATCATCCCCATCCAACTGCGCAGGGAAGTATCCGCCAAGGTGGCGAGCACCTGGGAGGACAACACCGAGTTCATCGCCGCGACCAGCATTCTGGTCAAGCTGCTCATGGACCAACTGCTCAAGCAGGTGTTCGATAAATACGAGGAGGAGGAGGGCGTCACAATGGAGGAGGCCGCCTGGACGTTCGTGGAGATGTCTGCCAAGGCAGCGCGTCTGATCAACGGATACAACGACCTATCGCACATGATGGCCGCGAAGTCCGCGATCATCATGTGCGTGGCATCTCTTCCAGATGAAGTCAGTTCCAGCACCGCAATCAGGGAGGTGCTGCCAGGGCTGATCGACTCTCTCGACGCCTACATCGCCATGGAGGGTGAAAGGATCAAAAAGGTGGAGCTATGCAAGAACGCCGACACTACATCAAACTGACCACCGCCGAGATGGACGCGCTGATCACCGGCGTAGAGCGGGATAGGCTCACCGCCGAGGAAATGCGCGACTTCAAGAGCGCCATGCAGACCATTCAGGCTGCGTGGTGCGAGGCCATGCAGGAGGAACCGCCGCCCGACAATACGGACGAGCGCGACGCCCTGATAGTCAAACGAATCAACCGTGACCCGCAGAGTCCGTTCCGCGACATGGTAGACATGGGCGGCAGCCCATAGGCGTACCGAAAGGTGCGTCGTCCTTGCGCCGGGCGCCCAATGGTGGGCGCCCGGTTTTTTCTTGACCGTGGCTGAATCATTCAGCCATACTGACCGCGGAACGGAACCCCATGGAACAAGAAAAAATCATCGACCGAATCAAGAAGCTCATGCGCTTGGCTGAATCCTCAAACGCCAACGAGGCCGCGAACGCCGCGGGCCAGGCGCAACGCCTGATGGAGCAACACAGGATCGACCAGACGGTACTCGACATGGATGGCGAGGAGCCCGATGGCGACGACGAGGAGATCGCGGATCACAGTAGCCGGCCGCTGACGGTCTCCGGCCGGCTGCCACAGTGGAAGACCTCGCTCGCCGTGGCGCTTGCGACCGCCAACGCTTGCCGGTGCTACATCGGCCACAAGTACGAGTACGATACGCGCAAGGCTAAGCGGACGCTCTGTCTGGTGGGGAGGCAGTCGGACGTGGCCACGATCTCCTACCTGTTTGGGTACTTATCCAAGGAGATCGAGCGTCTGGTGCGCGTCAATGCCCTTGGCCTGGGACGCACCTGGGCCAGCAGCTACCGCCTGGGAGCCGTGGACGCCATCAAGAGGCGTTTACGCGATGGGACGAAGGAGGCACGCCAGGAAGCCCGGAAGCGCCTGGAGGGGCAGACGGCCGCACTGGTGAGGGTGGACAAGGCCATCGCCCTCATCGACGAACGTGGCGCCGAGGTGGATGCCTGGCTGAAGTCCAACATGAAGTTGGGCAAGGGACGCGCCAACAGTTCCAGGCGGGACTGGGGAGCTTACGAGGCCGGGCAGCGAGATGGCAAGAGCATCAATCTGGACGGTGGCGGCAAGAGCGTGGGCAGCGGAAAGAAGGCGATCGGAGGTGGAGGATGAGACGACGCGGCCATGAATGCCTCGATGGCATCCCATCGAACAACGACTCCTGGTGGGAGAACGACGCGCAGGGCATTCCGCTCTGCGTGGTGTGCTGCGAGTGCCGCGCTTCCAAGCTGCGGCGATACCGACCCGAGATCCTGACCGGGTACACGCAAGCCGACGTGGACGAACCGATTGAACCGGAGGACTGGTGAAAAATCTGGCCAAGCTGGCCAAAAAGCAGATCATCCTACTGGAGCCCGAGCCCGACGAGATTGGGCTCCTACACGCGCAGTCCTTGTTTACACGCATCGTGCGAGCGGTGCGCAGGCAGGGGTACGTGCGAGCCGAGGGCAACACCGAGGCGTGCATGTACCGAGCCCCTGATGGCGTCCGATGCTTTATCGGGCTGGCCATCAGCGACAAGGACTACTCCCCGGAGATCGAGGGCTCGACCGTGCAAATGCTGCATGAGAGCGGTCGCCTCTTCTCCGATCTCACAAATGCCGACCTGGAGTTCCTGGAGGAGCTTCAGTCGATTCACGATGGCGAGACCCCCGAGCGGTGGGAGCGGGCATTCGCTGACCTGGCCGAGCAATACGGCCTCACCTACACCCCGCCAAAGCAAGGACGAAAGCCATGAGTGGAGTCAGGGACCAACGAGGCGACTTCTACGACTATCAGCCGGGCAACATGACCCGCTACTACATCTACGCCCGTCGAACGCTCGACTTCGACGGGGATGATTCACTCGCGGTGTTCTGGCTCCGCGAGGGAGACACGGGTGGAAGCGGCATGACCCTCAAGACGGATATTCCGATGCACCTGGGTTACTTCATGGAAAAGACGCGCATCAAGAACGAGTGTGATTGCGTCGCCCTGCTGTGCTTCATGCGGGAAGTCTTTGGCGTTGAGATCGAGGGCATCCCGGCGGCCTACCAGCGCTTGGATTGGGTCAAGAACGCGGAAGCGAGGGCAGCATGAACGACATCGACACCTATTACATCTCTGTGACTTTCGCTCGGTCTTACTCAGACGACCAGGAGGTCGTGAGGTCACTTGGCCATCCCCCACCACCGGCTGCACTTCTCCGCCAGTTTGCGAAGGAGCTGCAAAATAGCGCCTACCAAGAACACGACCCGATGGCGGGAGAATATAACATCACCACGTTCAACGGCCGCCCGCTTACGGCCTCCGAGAAGAAGGCGGTAGGCGAAGGCATCGTTGAGGGCGCGAAGATGGATGAAACGCTGCCGTCCACGGACAAGGCTCGGGAGTGGACGATGCTCGCTTGCATCGAGCCAGCCGGGCAAGGAAAGAGGTTCTTCACCGATGACGATCGCAAGAGCATTTGGATCTGTGACAACTCTGGAGAAAACCCAGACGAGACAGTCGACGGGCCTCTTCGCCTGGACGCCAAGCGCGACGTAACAGTGGGATCTGCTGAGTCAGGCAGAATCTATGCGAGGGTTCCGGTCTTCTACGAGGGGCGCGATGAGAGCGTTCATTGTGGAGTCACGCTCAGCGAGCTTTCGTGGCTCGTGGATCACGGGTGGGTCGACCGCAGCAAGATCGAGTACGGGTGGACCCTGCGTCCCCTGCTTGATCTGTTGGGGGTGGCGCCATGAGTGAGCGTGAGATCATCCGGAATGTGAATAAGCTGCTTTCCTCGCTCATCCCCAGAGAGGAACCGTACGGCGATTCAGTCGTGAAGGGTGTGTGCCGTTGGCTTGCGGACATGGGCATTCTCGACGGAGATGCCGTCGAGGTGTTCGACAGAATCAAAGCGTTTGCAGATGAAGGGGGACACGCTCTGCGCACGTCGCAACCATCGACGTATGAGTGCGAGTGTGGGGCGACGATGCCCGAGAGCAAGTGGATGGAGCACGAGTGCTACTGGACGCGAGCAGAGGCTCGCCATGCTCAGATGATGGAGGACGACCATTGACCAGGCTAACCGAACAAGACCTGCTCGCCTGCGACGAGCAAATGTCCGAACCTTTGGAGCTACACGAAATCGCAGCCGCACTCGCGGCTCGTCAGCTCGCCGCCAACTGGTCTGCGGCGTTACGCGATGGAGCTGAACTCGTCACGCTGCTTGAAGATGTGCGGCACGTGGTGTCGCACCTGCTCAGATGGGGTAGCGCGGTGAAATACAAGGCAGTGCCCAAGCCGCCGAGCTTGTGCCCATTCTGCGGTGGAAACTGCATCTCTATCTGCGAGCCATGGGCTGCACAGTCTGGCGAAGACGAGACAGTGAAGGCGGAGCTTGTCGAGTATCAGTGCCGCGGTACCTGTGAGGGGAGGTCGTTCTGGACATGAGCAAGTTGGAGCAGTCCTCACTTTTCGGGGCGACGCCGTCACTGGAGCGCGTTGCTGATCCTCCACGTCGTGCGATTGCCTGCGAGCAGCCGCCTACTCCAATACGCCAACTCAACCTTCCAGCGGTGCGTTCCGAGGGGCACACGCCCACGCTATACGACGCGCTCCCGCGCCTGTTCCATCGCGGCGGGCGTTATGGGCGTGAGCTACGCGACGGCATCCTTCTGAGTGGGGCGCCGCGCCCTACTGGCCCAGACCAGTACAGCTTTAGACAGAGACGCTCCGACGGCCGGTGGCGCCTGGTGACGGTCTTCACCTCCAGCTCCATCGGCGTAATCAAATCCATCACGGGCTGGTCTCCCTACCTGCCCAACCACGAGGAAGCAGCATGAGCAACGACGATTGGACGACGCCACAAGAAATCTCAGACGTGGAGATCGCCTTCCCGGCACACGTGCTGAACAGGATGCCAGAGTGGGATGAGATCCCGCCGGAGTTCAAACGCCATCGTGGGACGCGATGGAACGAGCTGATGGCCAGGTGGTTCTACGATGGGCTCAAGGGACACGAGTTCTGCGCCAAGGAGGGCGTGGACAAAGACGCTGCACTTCGACACCTAATGGCTATCTTGGGCAGCTACGAGCCCAAGCACGAGCACAAGGAGGCTGCGGTCGCCTACCTCATGTCGCTCTGGTTCACCAAAGTGACCGTTGGAAATGAAGTGTACGAATAATGTTTTTCTGCGAACCATGCCGAGTCAAGAGCAAGTGGCCCACTTCGTTCTCAAAGTCATACGGTCCATGCGAGCTGTGTAGGAAGTCTGCGGAGTGCTATGACATCCCGAGCAGTCGGCTGCCAGATCCACCCGCACCGCCTCAGTCCCTGCCCATCTTCTGGGGTTGCGAGTGCGGGTGGTCAGGCCGCGATGACGCGGTTGGCGGGACCAGCAAGGATCCAGTTTGCCCACAGTGTGGTGCCGGTTCCTTCTCGTCTGTGGACGAGAAGATGTATCTCGCCGCCCAGACCTCGCCTGACCGAATCGACTACTTCCTCAGCAGCGAGAACCGCGTTGGAACACGTGCGAAGCAGGACGAGTCGGCTAAGACGAAACATGAGAATCGTCCGTTTCCCATGCTCTACGGCAACGCCATCGCGATGGAGCTGCGTTCCTGCTTTGAGAAGGGGGACGTTACCCGCGCACTCGGCATCTTGCCCAACATGAACTGCAAGACCGTGCTAGCAGTATGCGAAGGCAAGGCGACCGTCGAAGGCAACGACCTGGACGGATTCACGATCAAGTATCTGCCAGATTCCATGACCGCGACGCTGGAGGCTGACGATGCCTAGCCCCGCCGAAATCGCCGGCCGCATGAACCAGGGCGAAGTCAACGCCCTGACCCGCAGCGCCCGGCACAACAAGCCGTTCAGAACGCAGTACCGCAATCACCTCGTCGCCCTAGGAATCGTCGCGGACACGGGACGGATAGCCCTCGGGCAATCCGTCGTCATCATCACCGACCTCGGCCGAGCCGTCGCTGCGGAGCTTGCGGTGCCATGAAGCAGGACACTTTCATGGCACGTCAGCATCTCAGCGACGCGGTTTTCCATAGCCGTTGGCCAGACGTGGTCAAACTTGCTGACTCGATCGCACGCGATCTCGATGAGGGAGAGCCGCCCGTCGGGATCTACAAAATCGGCCATCAAGCGATGGTCGGTGCGAATGCACACGCGCAAGAGGCGGTCGACCGCCTTCATCACGCGCTCACGCGTGCCCGCGCGCGCGAGGCAAAGAAGAAACGGTAGACTCCCGCCGATGCGCCACTCCATCACGCTGATGACGCTGTTCACCCTCTCGGTCTGTTCGTCCGAGCCCTACCAACCCGCTGAGCCATCCGCTGAGCCACAGCAGCCAACGCCGAGACAGGAGGAAACAGTGCCCGAGTCAGCGCACCTATCTGCGATGCAGGTACCCAAGCCAGAACCAACGCTCGCCATGGAAGCGTACGAAGGAGCCGAGAACTGGTGCTACGAGGTCGACGACCTCCCGCCATGCCGGCGCGAAGGGGACGGTGCCAGCGAGGAACTGCCGACCGAATGCTCGCCAGATCCGCGAACCGGACGGACTCGGATCTGCGTGGATCCATGGTGGGTGTCAGGGCACGGCCGAGTCTGCGTCCCGCGACCTCTCGATTCGCGCGAGCGCACACGGGCGCGCGCGGAGCTGGAGGCGTACGTCTACAGACGCGTAGATGGGAAGCACGAGGGGATCTGTCAGCCGCAGAAATGGTGGCGGTGGGGAAAAGGCCAGGAGGTTGACGCTGGAAAGTGCAGCCCAAAGCCTTTGTCTCTGCTTTTAGCCGTAGTTTCCTGGCGCGAAGCCAAGCACGACAAGAAGCGCACTCACCTGCTCAACCCCGACAAGGTGGCCGCGAGGGGGTCGTGGAAGCGTAAGCGTGATTTGTACCAAGACGTAAACCCGCACTACTGGTCGGCCAACCGCTGGCGCAGTCGCGGGGCGTACGGGACGAATCCAGCCGTGCACTTGTGGCGGTGGGATCGAACCGCGCCGCCCGAGGTGCTATGCAACCGCGTCATCGCGACCGAGACCTACTTGGAGACACTGCGCGCATGTCACGGCAAGCTGCGGTCTCTCCGCGGGGGAGATCCGGACTGGTGGGATCTTCACCACTGCGCAAGTGGCGGAAAACATGGTCGACCGGAGCAGATCTCTACCGATCCCGGGTCATTTCATCAGCGAGCAACCAGGGTGGGACTCGACCCCTACCAGAAGGTCCCCATCGAATGGTTGGGCACGCAGATCCCGCATGAAATGGCTCAAGTGCGCGAGATCGAAGAGAAGATCGAAGCCTATCTGGACATGGGTTGAGATCCGTGCGATTGTCGAATCACAAAGGGCCTCCATAAAGGGCCCAACATAGAACCGTCAACCTCTCTTGGGAGATGACGTTTCGTTCCAGCCGGGAGTGGCCCACGGAGGCCCTCCCGGTTTTTTCTTGCGCGACCCTTGATCGATCGCGCGTGATCGGTGTATCACCGATGTCGGAACGAGACGGACCATCGACACGGCAGGCGCCGTACAAGAGAGAGCGATGATGGGATGATGAGCGCTGGATACAGGGGTGAGCTTGCCACATGGGCGGGCGGGCGGGGCGTGCCATGGCGATAAGCAAGCGCCTGCGCTTCAAGATCTTCTGGAGGGATGGATTCCGCTGCCGCTACTGCGGCATGACGGCTGAATCATCTCCGCTGGAGGTGGACCACATCATCGCGCTGGCGAACGGTGGGACCGACATGGAGGAGAATCTGACCACATCATGCTTCGCGTGCAACCGTGGGAAGTCTGATCTGGATCTCGACTTAGGGGCCGATGATTTCATCGAATCGCTGCGCATCGCAGCCATGAAAACCGTCGAGGATTTGTCGCGCGCCTCTGCACGAGGTGAACGCAGATACATCTCCCTCCTAGCTGACGATGCGCAGAGTTGCATTAGGGTGTGTCGTCGCTTCATGTGTTCCGACAGCTTCTCTAATTTCATCCTTGAATGTAGGGATGTATCAAGGAGCGCTCGTAGTGGACTGGGAGAATGAGCGCTACGTGAGGTTCTATCGGAGCGACACCTTCACGTCGCTCTCGTGGAGCTGGCAAGCCCAGGCGCTGTTTCCACAACTTCTGCGTAAGATGAATCTACGTGGACGCATGGATCTCGGTGGACACGACCCGGTGGATGTCGTCTGCGTATTTTTGCCCAAATGGCCTCGGGAGATTGTCGAGGCAGGACTCAGCGATCTCATCCGTTGCAAGACAGTCGTAGTGGAGGAGTCGGCGCTTTCAATGCCGAACTACCGCATGGCACAGGAGGCGAAGGCGTCAGACGCGCTTCGCAAGAAGCTGTCCAGAGAGAGGCAGTCTCTGGATGCGAGAGGTGGTGACGTGATCAATTTGGTCACGCAGCGTGACATCGTGTCACAAAGCGTGACCGATGGTCACGAATTGTCACACCTAGCCGAGCCTAGCCGAGCCGAGCCAAGCCAAGCCAAGAACACAGTGGCAGCTAGCGCTGCCAAACCGCCACGCGAAAAGAGCGTGGCTGCGCGACGTGTGCCCAAGAGGCGCTCTAGCCGCAGCGTCGGGGATACCCCCGACACCGGCACCGAGGGGCAAGGCCCCGGTGCCACTTCCGAGCCGGAGGACGTGGAAGCAGTGCTCAACGCACTGCATGATGCCCGTCTGTCCCTCGGGATCGCCGCACGCCGCCGATACAAGGCCGCGTTCGCAACCTCGGTCCGAAGACCGCACGGAGGCCGCAAGCTAACCCCGGGGCAAATCGACGAGTGGCTCGTCGTTATCCGGAACGCTGCGGAACACTGCCGCCAGTCGCCGCAGTTCCCAGATGGCCGCCCTACGGCGGATGCCATTGTAACTTTGGCCAATTTGTCGAAATCGTCCAAATACTTGGAATGGCTGGAGAGAACTCCGCGAGTAAACGGCCACAACGGCAAGCCCAAGATTCGGCAGGACGAATCCACCGGCGAATTCTACTTCCTGAAAAACAACGTGCGCTACGAATGCGACGAGGATGGGCAGGTGATTGTACATGGCTGAGAAGAAAACAAATTGGCTGTTATGGCTGAAACGCAAGCGCTTGGCAGAAATGGCCGTGACGCAGGAGGTCTCCGCGGATGATTTCAACCGGCGTTACCGCGCCACGCTGGAAACAGGTGATTGTCCATGGATGAACGCGTGACACGTGGCAGGATGAGGCGCGCTCTCGGATCGGATTCACCGGAAACGGAGGCTGATTGGCGGAAACGGGAGGTCGAGGCGCTGGAGCGCATCGCCGACGCGCTGGAGTCGCTGGCCGCACAACACGGCCACGAGAGCTATCAGCGCTGATGTCACGTTGGGTGGGGCAGCTCATGGGCTCCGATGCCTGGTGGGCGTACGTGTGGGACCCTCGCGCATCACCGTGGTCGATGGTGCCAGGTGCGGTGATGTACCAGGCGTGTGAGTCCAAAGACGAGGCGGACAGGTGGTGCAACAGGTACGAGCGTTACTGGGTGACTAGGTATCGTGCGCGCTGCGCCTACGAATCAGGGCTCTCAGTGAGCAAACCGGAGTGGGCCGAGCACTACCGCGACTTCGCGGAGATCGACGCGATGGCAAGGGAGTTGAATGAACAAGCAGGGCGATGAAGAAGCGGAGAAGCTGGTGATCGCACACTACCTTGTGCATCGCGCTGCGGATCAACGCGATGCGAGAGTGAACGCTGCGATGTTCAGCAACGGAAAACTGGGTAGCTGGTGGATGGGTGCACAGGGAGCAGCGAAGGGATGGAGACCCGGCGACCTGGGGATAGACCCCGACAGCTACGCGCTTTTAGCCGGCATGAGACCAAGCGCGAAGGATGTAAACCTGGCTGAAAAGCGCATCGTCCGACGGTGGCAGGTCCGCTACCTGTCCAAAGCGGCGATGGATTTGACGGAGGCGATCGGAAAGGGCGAGATCGAGCAACCAGAAGAAGCACTAAACACTGTGCGGCAATTTTTGGCCGAGGCTGAATCCGGTGGCGTGGCCGAAGCGCGAACGCACCGCGATGTCGGAATCGAGCTGTTCCGAGAATGGACGCAGGCGCTCAAATCCGGAATCACAGACTTGATTCCGATGCCCATGGAGAAGCTGGCGACTGCACTGACGGGATGGCAGCGCGGCAAGTTCTACCTCGTCGGCGCGGTGACCTCGGGACACAAGACGACGTTCGGGCGCATGGCGTGTTGGCACGCTGCGCAGAACGGGCACGAGGCGTTGCTGTGGCCGATGGAGGACACTGACAAGGAGATGGCAGCGCGTACCTTCGCCGCCGAGATTCGCCAGGTCAGCACGCGTACGTTCACCACCTACCAGCGACCTGATGTCACCGAAGCCGACTTCTCCGCGATGCTCCAGGGACTTGCTAAACATCTGGACAGCGATGCTGCGAAGAAGCTGCGCTACATCGACGAGGCGATGCCCAGGCTGTCGCGCGTCCTGGCGTTGCTGAGCGCAGAGGTCGCCAAGGGTCTGGACTTCATCGCGCTGGACTTCATGCAGCTCATCCAGCCCGACAAGGACGACATGAACGAGACCTCGCACTGGTTCAAGGTCTCCAATGCGCTGGCTGCCGCAGCGAAGCGTCTCAATATACCGATCGTCGCAACGGTTCAGCCGACTCAACACGCGACACGTGAGCAAGCTCGCATAAAACGTCCGCTGAATCTTGGAGATCTGCGAGGCGGATCTGCCATCGCGCAATCTGCCTACGGAGTCCTCTTGCTCAATCGCGTGTGGGACGACGAGGGCGAGCTGGACCGACGCTTTATCGACGTGGAGATTGCGAAGTGGAAGAACGCCGCTTGCAAGAACTTGCGGTTCAAGGTTGAGCCGCACCGTGACCTGATTCTCGACTGAAGGCTCGACCGCTGGTATGGTGCTGTCTCTGGTTTCGACGGCGTGACAAGGAAAGGGGCCCCGGCAGCGCAGTGCTGCCGGGGATTTTACGTTTTGGCCCTACTCGGTCTCTTCCTCCGTCTCCTCTTCCTCCTCGTCTTCGTCATCCTCTGGGTCATCAGGCGTGTACTCGTCGATGACTTCCAGCAGTTTCATAATCATCTCGCGCTGCTCAGGGTCGAGGATGCGGTTGAGCCGCAGGTATTTGGTCGGACGCAGCGAGTCCTTGAAGGCGATGATGCCCGCGGACGTGTCCACGTCGTTTTCCGCGGTGGTTGCGTCCTTGAGGAGTTTCATCTCCTGTTTGGTCAACGCTTCGCCCAGTGAGAGCCACTGCTCCGAGAGAATGCTGTCGCGGAACGAGTGCGCGAACAGCGTGAGTGGGTTTTCTTCTGCTTCCTTGGCGGCCATGTCTTCGCTGTCCTGTACTGGATCGTAGGTTGGTTGGTCGACTTCTTCTTCTCGTGGTTGCGGTGCGCGGTGTGGCGGACGTGTTGGCCTCACGCGCTCGATAGGCTGTTGGGTGACGGTCGCCGTTTCCACCGGAGCATCCACTCCTGGAGCGTCCTCCTTGCGCTTGCCAAAGTATGCGCCGAGCTGACTTGCGAAGGCCGGCGCTGCGGCGGCGAGCATGTCGAGAATGGCACGATCGCGCTCACCTTTGATTTCAGCCTCCTTGCTGCTGCGTTCCATCTCCGATACGGCTTGCAGTGCATTCGCCTGCATGTTCAGACCCTCGTGGTATTTGCTCACGAGCGTCTCGATGGTCTGCAATAGCGGCGCTGTTTGGCCAGCCTGCGTTTGCCCTTGCGTCAGCATCTGTGAGTAGCAGCTATCAATATGGCGGTTTTGGATCTCAATCAGTGCGATGGCGCGGTCGAATGCCACGGCCAAAACCTCCTGCTCCTCCAGCCTGTCCATTGTTGGCTCAGCCTCGTCGGAATCGTCCGAGAGCTTGAACGCAAACGTCTTGCGCTGGATTTGGCCGTTTTTGACCTTGATGTGGTACTTCGCGCGGTAGTGCTGAGTGCCACCGTCCTGTTCGTGGTCGCTCTGGGCGATCATCACGATCATTCCGCAGACACGTTCAGCACTTGCATCCGGCTCCCCACTCGCATCGCTGTCGACCTTGAAGCCGTTGACCTTCTTCCAACTGTTCGTGCCTCGCTTGCGCTCGACATCGACGCGGATGAGGGCGGGCAGGTACTTGAGAGTGCGGTCAACGAGCTTGTCAGGGATGCTCGGGTCCACGTCCACTGGGTCGAAGAGTTCGTCCGGTTCCATCAGTTGCGCATCAAATCGGGTTGTGATCAGTTGCGCAACAAGTATTTCCGCATAGTTATACGCCGATTGCAAAAGTGCATGGCATGCGCTTTGCATTGGTACTTGCAACGTCCGCAAGTTTCCGGCAGCGTTGGTCCATCGTTTCACCCGCGCCGCAGGCGCAGACACCAAAACCAACCCCGGCAGCAACGCTGCGGACTTACGAGGACGAAACAACATGGCAGACGCCACCGAACTCAAGCGCTTGGACAAGGATACGCTGGTCGACGGATTCCAGCGGATGGCTGCACGTGCCCGGCGCTACAAGGACAAGGCCAAAGAGGCCGCGGAAAACACCATGGAGATCGCGCTGGCGGGCGGAACCGCCTTCGGCGTGGGCTACTACATGGGCACCATCGAGCGTGATGGTGGAACCGAGGAAGACCTCAAGATGTTCGGCGTCGACATCGACCTTTTGGTCGGCGTTGCACTCGCTGGCGTCGGGCTTACCGGCATGGCCGGTAAGAAGATGAGCGGTGCGGCCCGCGCTGCTGGCATGGGAGCGCTCTCGCTCTGGGCTGGCAACTACGGCAAGCAGATGGCGCTGGAAGCGACCTAATCCGGATCGACCCGGATCGAGGTTTCAACCTGCGGTGATCGCTAGGTTTCGGTCGAGCCTCTCGACGAGAGCCGGCTCTGTCAGCGCTGATGGCTAAATCAGCACCCACTGGCACCCGGTCGTGGAAGCAAGAGGCGCAAACCCAAGGCTTTGCAGGATTGCAAAGCGCAAACGCAAGGATGATTCAGCTATGTCCGCACATTTGGATGGCTACATGAACGCTCTCAAGCAGAGCAAGAAGCTCAACAAGGAAGCCGAGACCTTCTCCGATCTGATGATCGGCGCTCGTCGCGGTGCCGGCAGCAGCCAACCCGGGCGGGGACGGGCGTTCCCCATTCCTCGCAGCGGTCGCCTTCAGGGCATGGGCGCGAACAACTCACAGGATCCGTCCTGTCGGTTCCCCGGTCAGAACGATCTGCCGCTCGGGGCTCCCGTCGGCGGTCCGTGTCCGGAGGAGTTCCTGTGTGATTGCGACCTGATCGGCGCGACCACGCTCGGAACGGCTCCGGTCGTGCCTGGCACGGCGGGTGGCTCAAGCCTGTTGATCACCAACTTCGACGCCGTGGCGTTGCAGGCGGTGGCCATCTGGTTCACGGCTTTCGAGGCGGCTCCCGCCCCGGATGCGAACAACCTGATCGCCAACCCGGTGATCGAGCTTCCCACCGTGGTCACGAACGTGACCATCGGCGGAAACTCGCAGCTCCGTGCTCGCGGGATCGGCAACGGGCTCAACAGCGCTGCGTTCGCAGCGACTCGTGAGCCGGTGTGTGTCGACTGGGCCCCCTTCCGTTCGCAGAACGGTCAGGAGCTTCAGATCTTCTTCGACAACATCGTCGTCACCAGCAACATCCACTTCTTCGTCGTGCTGTGGTGCAACGTCCTGGCGTAGTCCAGGTCGCCGCCGTCCCCGGGTAGCCGGGGGCGTCGGCTCTCATTTTTCCGGTCGAACCGATGCCATTCAACTCACGCCAGCCATCTGCACCCGGTGCCTACGCTGGCCAGTGCACTCCGCCGACTCAGTCGATGACTCGGCAGTTTCTGTGCCGGTGGGGCACGAATCCGGTCGATACGAACCAAACGCCCATGGAGTCGCCCATCAACCCGCGGGTGAGCATGGATGCGTACGTCAGTGGGCCCAGTGGAAGCTGCGCCGAGCCTCGTTGGTGGACCGCAGAGATCAATGCCCTGGAGGTCATGCGGCAGGTGCTCGTTGGAAACTCTGCCTCACCTCTCCCGCCTGCGGTCATCCAGGGCTCGGGACTGCCATGCTCCAAGCTCTGGGCGGCCGTATCCTGGCATCAAGCAGGGATCGGCCGACGCGCGGTTTTCGACATTGGCGCGGGCATGCGCATCTCTGCGCACTCCTGTTCGCTTGAGCTGAACATCATCACTCCGCCGGAGTGCATCAGCGTCCGAGGCTCGACACCCCAAGGGACTCTTCCGCAGTCCATGGACGGACCCGGGCTATTTCTCGATACCATCATCAGGGCATCCGTGCAGGAGAGCTTCGCCCCGGTCCGAGGAGAGGCCCTGCTCACGCAGACGTTCTCCCTCCCCGATGCGACGCCCGTATTCGTGCCGTGCCCACCAGGAGCCGTGGGCGTTCGCATCTCGACACCTGGACCAGCGCCGGGTATCCCGAACGCAGCCAACTGGGTGGAGTTCGGCGACCCGACCGGGAGCGCCCCACCGACAGGCCTGATCTCCCCCGTCCCCTTCTCCTTGGATTGTGCAAACGTGAGCTGTCTGTCAGACCGCCCTGGAAATGCCGCCGGCGTTGCCAGCGTCAATACGACCGGCGTTGGTCGATTCTACACGTACGTCTGGCACTTGGAGTTTTGATGTGGTCGGCGATGATATGCAACTCCGCTTTCGCTTCCGGTCGCTCAACGGCCAGTCCACGGTACAGATGCTGGAGGCGATGTTAGAGGGATTAGTCCAGCACAATCAGATCTTCTTCGGCCTCGACCCCAACACGCCCTGCTGCCTGCTCCACGCAGGGGTTGAGTACGTTGACCCGATGATGTGTCGCAGCGAGGACTTCTGCCAGGTCATATTGGCGGCGGACAAGCTGCTGGAGGAGAAAGTTGGGACGTGCGCGGATATGTCGGCGTACCTTGCCGCCTGGATTCGCTACCACCTCAACCGTCCAGCCTACGTCGTGCTGGAGCAGCAGTACGATCACTACGGGCGCCCGATTGACCAGGCGTACCACGCCTACGTCGTCAGCGACAACATGCGATACGACCCGAGCGAAGACGTGAAACGCGGCGTATGCCGTTGCCCAAGAGGTGCCAGATGAAACCGATCGTCATTCTCGGACTCGGACTCCTTGCCGCTGCCGCACTCGGACGACGCGGAGGATCATCCACGACGGGAGGTAGCGGTGGCGGTGGCGGTGGCGGTGGATCGTCTGGCGGCGGAAACGGAAACGGAAACGGAAACGGAAACGGAAACGGAAACGGAAACGGAAACGGAAACGGAAACGGAAACGGAGGGACTCAGCTTCAAGTGCCCCTGTCGAATCCTGGCCAGCCGGTCTTCGGCACGTTCTATCCGGTGTCCGCTGCTGACCTGGAGGTTGATCGCGCGCTGGTCGATGCGGTGGCCGCCATGGCCATCTTCGGCGTCCCCACTATGACGGCGCAGCAAGTGACCGCGTACGCAAGGTGCATCAACAGCAGCGACTGGAATCGCTACTACTACGGCGTACCCGACAGCGGTAACACCGTAGTCGGCGGCATCAGTGCGTCTCTGGCTTTCGAGAAGCAGAATCCAGACGCGCTCAAGTCCCTGCACGCTGCGCGATGGCCCGTGAAGGACACCACTTTCACCCCGCCATCTCAACGCACCAACTTCGGACTGCTGTGGCTGCCGGCGATCCAGCAAGCGCCGTCAGCACGTGCTCCCGGCATGGGTGCAGTCCCGGCCCAGATCGTCTGCCCGCCATCGGGACGCAATCCGCCAAGTTCACTGCTCGCGAAGTTGTCGGGCACCCCACCACCGTGGGCGCAACCAGGAGGCTTTACGTGATCCATTTTCTCGTCATCGGAAGCGCGCTTCTTCTCGCCGGAAAAAAGGGACACAGCAGAGGCAAGCGTAGGGGTGTCGCCGGCAAGACTGCGGATGCGTCTTCACGGCGAACGCTGAGACGACCTGCGCGTAGGACTCACAGTCGCGTCAAGGGTGGAAACGGACGGATCAAGCAGAGCTGGACCACCTTCCCCTGGCAGCCGCATCGTGTGAGCGAGGTCGCCCAGGAACTGCTGGACAAGGGCGAGCCCGATCCTGATCGGCTGACGCTGGCCGTGGCAAAAACTATCTATCCCATCCATCCGGTGACCGGCATGGAGTTCCCATGGCCGCCAGAGTTGCGCGATGGCGACCGGGACGTTGGCGCCACCATGATCTACAAGCGCATCCGCTTGCGCGTGAACACCCTACTGGCCGCCCAGGAAGAACGCATCGCAGATGATGCCACGTCCCATGCTCGCGAGCGGGAAATCGAGGAAATCGAGGAGGACGGCGACGGCGACGGCGACGGCGATGCGGACGGGCATGCTGACGAGGAAGAGGAGAGTGAGCCCGAGCGTGAGGAGCCATCGCCGCGTATTGGTCGAGCAACGCCCATGCCTCCGCAGGCAGAGGCACCTCGGCGGTCGCTGACACTCCGGCGCAAGCGGGTGATGCGACGGCGGCCGGATCCCTACGCCTATCATCCGACCGACAACAAGGTCGCACACGGCGTCTTCCACACGGTTGAGGGCGACGAGACCATCCATGGAATCGCCCGTGCGGCGCTAACGGCTATTGGCCAGCCCTCTGAGCAGGATGTGGCGCAGTACGTCTCCCTGATCGTTTGCTCGCCGGCGAATGACCTTCCGACCACCTGGGACGACGACCACGAACTCCCTGGCGCCGAGCCCACGCCGTGGGGAGATGATCGGCCCACCGTGTGGCTCCCCAAGCTGAACGAAGCAAGCCTGGGAGCTGGCGTCGTCACTACCCTTGGCGTCTCCTGGTCCGACGGAAGCAACGGTATCACCCCGCCTCCCGGGATGATGGCGAGGGGTCATGGCGAGTAGCGCCTACACCATCGACGCTGGCGGTCTGTTTGCGCGGACGAAGAAGCTGTATCGAAACCTCGTCGCAGTTGAGGAGAAGTCTGAGGACCAGGCCCGCCTCGCTCGCTCGATGATCTCGCAGGCCAAAACCGCGCCAAACCTGAGCGAGGTAGATCTGTCAAAGATCGCCGAGGCGACTGAGCTGATGGTGACCGTGGACGGCCTGCTCATGCAGGCGAGGGAGAGCCGCCTCAAGCTACTGGCGCATACGGTCAACGGCCTGGGATCGACCCTGGCTCGCGTACGCGGATACCGGGCCCAGGTTAGCCTTGGGGAGCAAGGCCTCAAGCAGCTCGATGCGGACCTGGAGAACATCACCCTGCGCTACGAGAACGTGTACCGACCCATGTTCCCCGTTCTCGCCGGAGGCATCGTCCAGATGCCTGATCCGCGCGAGATGACCGAGCAGGCATGGGAGCACGTGGAGAACAACCTGGAAGGCCCGCTGTTCTTCTGGGACTACAACGCCTGCCAGGATTTCTGGTCGGACATCCATGCGCCGAGCTGCACTGGCCCCGACTACCTCTTTGCGCTTTCGCTGATCAACCAAGTCATCGTTGCCCTGGAGCACGAGCTGGAGATGCGACGCGAGTTCTGGATCATCGCCGCTATCGACGATGGCCTGTTCGACGGAGCACTGGAAGAACAAGATCAGGTCTTCGCAAAAATCGAAAGGGCGGCCGAAGACATCGCGGGGATCCTGGCTGACATATTCGCAATTCTGAAAGGAATCACAGGTGCACTGCGGAAGACTCCAGGCGTAGTCCTTTTGGCCCTCGGCGTTGGCGTATTCATCCTATCCCGAAAGAAGTGAGTCATGGAACCGGTCACGCTACTCCTTCTTTACGGCGGTGCGATGCTTCTAGCCAAGGGCAAGAAGAAGGGGCAGAAAACGCCCCCGCTTCCCCCGCAGCCGTCTGAATGCCCGGTCGGATTCCACTGGGACGAAAACGAGCGGTCTTGCACACCCTCCGAGGATGGGCCCCCGCAGATCTCCGTGGGCGGCATGTGCGAGGTCTGGACTATCCTGCCGAACGAGAGTGCATGGTTTGGTGGGTACGCGCTTCCGGCACTTGTCGAGATCGTCGAAGCCATCGGCGCACAGCCGCAACCCAACGCTGAGGATCAGACCGCACTGTACGGAGCAGAGGAGAATCTCTCCGCGGTAGTCGTCGCTCACCTTCTCGTGGCAAACTCTCCCGTCGCCTATGCCACCAACGAAATCTCGTCTGTCGGCACGCTGTGCAAGCTGCCGCTGAGCGAGGAACTCGGGCCGGATGCTGATCCGGGCGGATCCGTCCCCGAGGCTATGACCCAACTTGCCGACTACGTGCAGAGCTACGTCGAGCAGGCCATCGCCTACTTCAACCAGAGTGGTCAACTTCAATTCCCAGAAATAAGCGGCTAGAGTGTCGCAAGGAGAACGTCATGCCAGAACCAGTAGTCATCGTCGGCGGAGGTCTTTTGCTCCTCGCCCTCCTCGGAGGGAAGAAGAAGAACGGCGGCGGTCCCCTCAAGCCGCTGATCGATCCAGACGATCCGAACAAGACGGACCCGATCCCAGGTGGAAGCAAGTCTGGCTGGCTGCCCAAGGGTGGCGGATACGGGAAGCAGATTCCAGACGGCATGACCTCCAACGATCTGTGGGTCTCCGATGACTGCCAAGCGTTCGTGATGGGCCAAAACTGGCTTCCGACAGTCGGAGCGCTCAGCCCCTACCAGTGGATGGCGCAGGAAGAAAACCTGCTCAAGTGGAACGTCATCAACCAGACCATGCTGGCCGAAATCGGAGATGGGAGCGATCCCATCCACACGATGCCAAACGCGATCGTCCTCGATTTCGCAGGTCAGGTTGGGGCCAGGGTTCCGGGGGCATACGTGAGCAAATCTCTGCCATCTTCATGGGGCGATTACAACAGCTATGCCGAGGTTGGAATCTACCCAAGCGACCTTCCGATGAGCGTGCGGTTCGCCATCCAGGCGCTGGCAGATTCGTCGCCTTCGGCAGCAGCATGCGCGGAGACGCTTCCAGGGGCCGGAGGTGCCAATGCAGCGCAGTGGCAGGCTAGCTTCCGAGCCTGGCGCAAGGAGTACCCCGCGCTCGACTTCCTCCTCAGCTTCATCACCTCGGCGTCCGTTGCAGACATCCAATCCGCCATCGACGAGTACGAGGGAGGGATCGAGTTCTAATGAATCCAGGAATCATAATCGGAGGTGGAGCACTCCTGCTCCTGGCGCTGGCCGGTGGCAAGAAGAAGCACAAGCCAATTCCGCCGCCCGAACCGCTCCCTGAGCCCAACGGCGGAGGAGACGGAGGAGACGGAGAGCCTGCACCCACACCAGAGAACCAGCAGGTTCTTGCCGTGCTGGAGGACTACGTGATGCCAGACGGCTACGAGTTTCCGCAGGATGTAACCACCGAGGAGTGGCCTGCGACCATGTGGGTATCTGAGGACTGCAAGGCGTACGCCGTGGGCAAGCAGTTCCGTCCTTTGATCACGGACGACATCGTGGAGTTCTACAACTCCGTCGTGGACACCGTGGCTGAGGATGACGCCGAGCTGGCGTCATCGCCGCCCGACCACTGGGACGAAATCCTCTTCGATGCGGGCGAGACCCCGTTTGAGTCACCCACCAAACGATGGGCGATGCAGTACCTGTTCGACTTCGACGGGGGCGTGTACGAGATGTGCGCGGCCAAGCTCCCCGTCGTCCAGGACTATCCGTCCTGGGACGCCTATCTCCAGGCGTTCGCCGACTTCTCGGCCCAGGAGCCCGCGCTCTACCGGCTGTTCTATCGCCACCTGTACCAGCCTGCCATGCAGGTCATGGATGCGGCGTGGAGGGAGCGCTTTCCGCTGGAGGCCCAGATGTGGCATGAGCGGGAGTGGGCCTACAAGGCCCTGGATCAGAATCTCAACCTGGAGGACCGCACCGACTGGGCATTCCATCATGCGTACGCCGATGGGCCAGAGGTTTTGGATCCAAATGACCCCGGGCACCAGGACTACATTCAGGCGTGGATTCGTCTGCGCGACATGATCAAGGAGTTTAGCTGAAATGAACCCGCTGGTCGCACTGATGCTGGTCGGCGCTGCCGCTGTCGTCGTGACGAAGTCGGCAGGCAAGAGTGCGGCGCGCACGGCAAAGAAGCTCGGCCACAAAGGATCCAGGGAATTCGACGGTTATTGGCTGCCCGACAATGTGTCGATCCAGAGGGAGTCCGTAGGGGAAATGAGTGGGTCGTACGACGCGCCCATCGCCACCATGGACACTGCCACCGCCGCCATCTACATCTTCACCAGCATCCCGCTGGTGGGAGGATGGGAGGATGCCTCAGAGGACTGGGGGCTCCTTGGCCAAGTCATCAATCCGGCCGCCATCTCCAATCCCGACATCGAGTTCGTGCTTCAGCAGTTGCCGCCGTCGGGAGTGTCATACATGGACGGAGGGGTCACGGGGCAGGTCGGAGAGTACGCGGTGGACATCAGGAATGTCCCGTTCTACTGGGACCGAACGATGGGAAGCAAAAATGAGATCGACCTGGACTTGGGTAAACTTCCCGCGGACCTCAAAAATAGCACCGAGGCATACGCCTACGTCGTTCAGAACGCCATCAGTCTGATCATCCAGGCTCGCTCATTCGACTGGGAGGGTAACAGCGCGTGGCTCACCCCTGCGTGTGGCGCCCTCGTCGGGCGCAGATTCTGGTCCAACATGGCCATGGAGGCTCCGACACTGGCACAGGCGCTGGCCATCCCCGGAAACAGCGCGATGGGGTATGCCGACTACCTCTACAACTACGGACCAGACGGAGGATGGGGCCCAACGGAGAAGGCTATGCAAATTGCGCGGTCCATCATCCATGAGCTGAGTCCTGAGTGCGTGCTGGACGACAAGAAGTGGTCGAGCGGAAACGTCAAAGAGTTCTATCGGTGGATTAGCGACCGAATCCAAGAGGACGTTGTAGGCGGCGCTCCATTTTCCCCAGAGGACAATCTCCCATGAACAAATCAATCTTCTATCTCGCCGCTGTTGCCGGTGCCATGGTCATGCTCGGTCGACGCGCAAAAAACGGCGGCAAGGGTGGAGTCACCGACGTGACCGGCACGCTCCCGAAGGGCGGCCCAGGTCCAGCCCCGGATGCCGACACCGCCGAGCAGGCTGACCGGGAGGCCGGATACGTCGACATCGCCCTGGAGAATCTGCCCACTGTCGGGCCATTCCTCGGCCAGGACGGGATCGACGCGGGCGTACCGGGCATGACCCAGGACGGCTTCGTGACCCCGGTGGGCGGGGAGTGGCTCAGCGGATGGATGACGCGGGTGAGCTACTGGGGCGCCTACCCGTACAACGCGGGGGCGCCGATCATGTTGCCGCCGACCTGCATCCTGGAGGTCACCTGTCCGGAGGAGTACCTGCCCTACCGCGACGCGCTGCTCCGCATCGCGGAGATGGTCAACGCGGGGCTGTCTGCGCGTGGGATCAAGGACATCCGCTACGACGCGGAGACTGGGGCGTTCGGATGAGTCCCTGGCTCCTGATCGCTGGCGGCGCGGCGCTTCTAGCCGTGGCCAAGGGTAAGGCCAAGGGCGGAGGCGGTGGGTCCATCTACTTCATTGACGCTGAGTGCAACCCCATCCAGTACACACCGCAGACACAGCAGGAGGCCATCCGCTTGCTTGCCAGGGTGGCCCAGTTGGCGGCGAAGGGGATGACCAATCTTGGGTTCCCCATGACCCCGGAGGAAGCGGCGTCGCCAGATTCCACGCTGGTTGTGTTGCGCAAGGCACTTGGCCCGGCCCCAGGGGTCATGGCTGACAACATCGACTTCGCACGCGCTTACGCCGAAGAAGTAACCAGGCTGGCGACGGATCCCAGGTGTTCTCTGGGCGACCCATGGCCGGCAGCCGCCATGATATTCTCCGAGCAGACGTTTTCAGAAACGGCCATGCAGATGGCCATGCAGCATGGGTACGACATGGGCGTACAATATGCGTCAACCACACTTCCCAGGTCTCTCCCAGAGGGGCTGCTCGCGAGGATGATCCGATGAACGCTGTCATCCCACTCGCTATCGGCGCAATCGTGTTGATGGCCCTCGGACGCAAGAAGCGCGGCTACGGTGCGCAAAACGGATCCACGGATCAGACCGGATCAGGAAACGGATCCGCGGATCAGGACCAAATCGTCGATGAGGGTGAGATCGAGTCCGAGGGCGGAACGGCCTACCAGTACCGAGTCTGGTCGACACCGAGCGGCACCGCCAAGTACGTGGGGGAGCTGCTTCTCGACGGCAACTGGACATCCGGGCCGATGGCCAACTCGATGGAGGAGGTCCTGACGGCTCTGGAGGAGATGGCGGACAGCATGGATCCGCAGACGCAGTTCCAGCCGCCCGCGGGCGCGTGCGATGACGCGGAGCCGGGCCCCTTCGACTGGCTGGCCTACAACGAGGCCACTGAGCAGTGGGAGTCCATCGACGACACGCTGGATCCGCTTGAGGTCATGGAGCCCGGACGCCGCTGGTGCGTCCTGCCAGACGACGACCTCGGCGGATACTTCTCGCGCGTGATCGACGAGGACAGCGGCGAGGTAATTTTCGAGTCTGCCACCGTCAGCGACGCGAGCATCGCCGCCTCGATGGCCTACTACGGCCTCTATTCGCCAGACGGCCCATTCCCCTGGGTGAAGTTTCAGCAGCAGCCGGGCGGGTAGGGTAGAATCCCGGCCATGCTACTCGACAACGCCAATCGAATCGGGGGTGTCCGATGCTGATCGACATCCGCCAATCCAAAAACGGCGAAACCATGGTCGTGACTGACCCAGGTGGGGATGTCCACATATGCTCCTCCGCGGAGGAGCTGTGGGAGACAGTCAAGGGCCTCGCCAGCGACCCGAACATACCGACCATGGAAGTCGAGCCGGGACCGAAGACGAAGACGAAGACGAAGACATCTCGCCGCGCTGAGGCCGATGAGGATGACGACGGAGACGGAGACGGAGACGATGAGTACGAGGACCCCGACGATCTCGTGGCGGCCTTCGCCGGCCGCGCAGTCCAGGGACTGCTAGGCGGCCTGCAACGCGCCAGCTTCCGGGGAAAGAAGCGCAAGCGCAAGACAACGCCCGCCTCCGAGGGTGACAGTGGCTAGCGCCATGCCACTCCTGCTTCTCGGCGGCGCCGCCCTGCTCTTTGCAGGGGGAGGGCGCCGCCGCGGCAGCAAGAGTAAGGTGTCTACTGCATCTTTGAGCGGGGGGCTCAAAGATGCGCAGGCCTGGGCCGAATGGGTCGAGGCCACAGGTGCCCTTCCCGGCTTTTCAGCCTTCGCGCCCGCCGTGGCATACACGGAATCTGGAGGAAAGAATCTAGTCGGACTTGGAATCGACTACGGCGCGATGCCGCCCAACGTGAAGCTGCGCACCGGGACCAAGGGCGCTGACAACGAGGCCAAGGCGGCATGCAACTTGTGGAAGGGCGCCGTCGGTCGCGGCTATTACGGCGACAACCCATACGACTGGCGCTACTGGTGTTTCGGATCAGGTGGATGGTTCGGCTTCCTTCCGGCTACCGGTCTCTCGGCGGGAGGGGTGCACGGACCGTTCGCCGATCAGTCTCCTCATCTCGTGTTTGAGCCGCTGGAGTCGGTGGTGATGCTGGCCGACTTCGTGAAGCGAGTGATCCGCAATCCCGTGTTCAAGGCGATGCCGCCTGTGCATCAGAACTGGCTGGCAGTGCGTCGTGGCATGGCCGCGTCCTCGCTCATCGACGACTACAACGAGGAGCATGAGCGATCCCCAGGGACACGTGAGCGGTTCGACCGCGCCCTCGCCGAGACGGGCACCGACCCGGACTTCATGTGGGAACGCGCAGAAGAGGGCGACTACCCCGGCGCAACCCATTTGCTCGACTGGCTGTACGACAACAGCGAGGCCGCGTAGACTTCAATCACCAACCCGAGAAAAGGAAGCAAGGACCATGGCGCTGATCATCGTACAAGGATGGGGACCCGGAACCTGGAAGACGTACTGCGACGACAGCCTCGGCGTGAGAGCCCGAGGGTGGGGCGCGGGTAGGCCATGGAAGATGTTTCACATCGGCGGCGGACCAAGTAACCGACTTCAGGGAATCGGCGGCGGACCGCAGTGGAAGCTCTTTTGCGGAGGTCAGGACTAGCCTGTACCCGCGGCGCCTGGCCGCGTAGACTCAAGCGAGGAGAACTCCCAAATGCCAATCGCAAAAGGTTTCGGATCAAGCACATACAAGGTGCTGTGCACGCCGCTCGCCACGGTGCCCACCGCCGGATGGGGCGCGGGTCGCCAGTGGAAGATGCACACGCAGTCGGGCGAAAGCCGGCTCCAAGGTTGGGGCGGCGGTCAGCAGTGGAAGCTGAACTGTCCATCGTCCTAATCCGGTCCGCGCTGCCATGAGTTGGTGCACCACACGGTTACAGTGCGCCATGGTCAGCATCTTGCTGACCATGGGATGCGCTCATTCCGCCAACAAGGCCGTGGTCTACACGGAAGAGGGCTTGCGAGCGGCCGAAACGACGTGGGACGGCTACTACCGATCTGAAGCGGAAAGGTGCGAGAGCCGATACGAGCCTAAGACCCCCGAAATGGAGGAGTGTTTTGGCTCAACCTACGACGCGGACGCGAAGGTGGCCGAAGCGGTCCAGTCCGCGGTGGCTTTGCTGCGGACGTACTGGCTGGCACGCGCCACTGGGAAGGACCCGGATTTCGCCGAGCTGATGCGTGAGGTTCAGAAAATAGTCGACGACCTGCCGCCGGAAGCGGGGCAGTATTTCGCGCGAGTCAAGGGTGTTCCCTAGCTCGCCACGAGAGGCGCAAGGACGATGGTACAAAGAGTCAAAGGATTTGGTGGTGGCCCTCCGTGGAAGCAGTGGGTTGATACCGGCGGAACCGGACCAACCGGACCAGAGGGACCAACCGGACCCATGGGCGTCACCGGCGGAACAGGACCAACAGGCCCGACCGGCGGAACCGGCGGAACAGGCAGCGTTGGTCCGACCGGACCAACAGGTCCTGGTCCCGTCGGACCAACCGGCCCAACAGGGCCTGCTGGCAGCACTGGCGGTGTCGGCCCAACAGGGCCTGCTGGCAGCACTGGCGGTGTCGGACCAACAGGGCCTGCTGGCAGCACTGGCGGTGTCGGACCAACAGGGCCTGCTGGCAGCACTGGC
>Ga0307379_10000951_pt1 | contig 46945 bp, 69 predicted proteins | sample UN2MG_FD_202237 | JGI IMG/M metagenome (GOLD analysis project Ga0307379, IMG submission 202237) | Soil microbial communities from Risofladan, Vaasa, Finland - UN-2 | ecosystem: Environmental > Terrestrial > Soil > Coastal area > Acid sulfate soil | place: Finland: Risofladan, Vaasa | collected... | reverse complement strand
ACATCTGATAATTACAAAATAGTCAGAATTTACAATCAAGGCGGTAATTTTTAATGAATAAAACAGAATGTCCAGTATGTGACTGTAAATATGAAACATCTGCTGAATTAATGAGACATCTTTATTTTAGTCACAAAGAACTTACAAGAGACTTGACAGAAGATGAAGATAAAAAAGCATTTATGAGGAGAAACCAATGAGCCTTTATTTTGTAACCTGCCAAACTAAACAAACGTTCAGTTATGGCATAACTACACTTAATAATGAGTTATTGGATAACTAAGAGTATGAATACAACAACACAAATTAAATCAAAAGAGCAATATGAAGTCCAAATCCTTAGAAATGAGTGGGATGAAGAATCAGAGTTTGAAACATTTTTTACAACTACTGATTTAATTGTAGCTAATGATACATTGGATTATAATGCAAAAACCCTCTATAATGGAGAAAAAAAACCACATAGAATCATTAAAACCTATATGGTCACAGAGGTTTTATAAAAATGAGCCTTTATTTTGTCACCTGTTCTAAATGCCTTTATTATTATTCTTCAAGAACTGAATTTTCTCAATGCTATAATTGCGGAAAGAAAAAGAATGAGGGATTTAATTTGCCGAACTGGATTAAATGGGATGCAGAAAAAGGCAAGTATGTGATTACATAAAATGGCTAGATTAACTGGCCTGGTACATCCAAAAGGTACTCACAAAAATCAATGTAAATTTTGTAAAAGATACTTTCTAAGTGTACACCATCACTTGGCAATGGGCACAGCCTGTAAAGCACTAAGGAATGAATAATGTTTGGAGAATCTGAGGCCAACATCCTACAAGCACTCTATGAGGCCTCATCTACAATAAAGACTTACGTGGATATGGTATCTGAAGGCAATGCATTACCTTTTACAATTCTAATTGCTGACAAGGAGGCTGAAGACAATCGAATGAAAGTTGCAAAGGTTGAAAGTATTTTAGAAGAAATTGAAAGAACTGATTTTGGATATTGGTCATTAGAGGGTTTAATTAAAGAACTCCAGAAAACTTTCAAAATAACAAAGCCTGAAGTAAAATCCCAAAGTTGGGAAGTGTGTATGTATCTTGATGGAGTACCAGTAGACGGAACAAAACAGATTGTCCACTCTAGAGAAAGAATTGATGAACTAACTAAATTCGCAATGATGAAAGGTTATCTATTGTACACCAAGGAAATAGTATGACCAACGTTTGTAAATTCACCGAAACTGGAGGAACAATCTGTGATAACATTGGAACTAAATTAAAGCCAGGGAGTTATGAACGAGGATATAGATTTTGCAGAATGTGCAATTGGACATTTCTTACTGAGAAATACAAGTGTCCTTGTTGTGGTGCAGGATTAAGGTGCAGCCCTAAAGCAAAAAAGTGAGAGCATGACTTCACATTCCATTGCTAGGATGGAAGCTCGTGCCACACTCTCACAAATTCCCTCAGATATAACAACGTAAAAGGAACGCTACACAATAATAAATAACACTTCCAAGCACAAGTTACATTGGGAAGATTAGCCATCAGGCCTGTAATTGTTGTAGAGGCACATCCAAAGAAGGTTGAACGAAAACAAATCTTACAGGTATCATCAAGGCTATTCAATAAGAAAACCCTGACTTTAATGAATGTCAAGAAAATCTACATGACAATCACTTCAATGAAGGATGGACATACCGTTTGGCCGCTTGAAGTGATTAGAAAAGAGGCCGCAGGTTTTGACATTGCTATTGGTACTGAAGAAATGAAGGAAGGCCACGAATATCTTGTTAGGGTTTCAAATAATATCAATCTATCACCTTCTGCTAGTACATCTTTTAAAATAGAAAAATCATCATTCCCATTACCGTTATTATTGCCAATTATCTTTTCACCTCTTTTTATCAAGAAATATCAGGATAAAGGAATAAGAGATGTTGAAGGCCTTACTGAATATCTAAAATCCCAGGGATTAACAGACAATCAAATCAAGGAGGAAATCACAAGAATACTTTCTGAAATTCAGATGGATGAAGAAATCAGAATACCAATAGACCTGGACAGGGAAATATTAGAAAAGAAATGGGTGACCCAGATGGACGCTAGAGTTTGCAAGTATTGCTTTGCCCATACTCTAGAAGGTGAAAATAATGATGGAGTTTGGACAGGTGGTGACTCTGACGCACCTAAACTACCTGAACACCCAAAATGTCGATGTACCTATGATTTGAGGTATAAGATTAACAGAGAGGCAGAATTCAGAGCAGCCGCAGTAATGGCAAGAATCCCTGACTTGGAGTTAATTACCAGTGCAATCAAAGTTATTAAGAATCTGAATTAATTATCTATTGAAGGATGCAATAAACTTCATTGTGATGACAGGATTTCTCATCTGGGGATTTCGCATTGAGTTGGTCTATATCCCTTGTCATCACAATCCTTAATTTTAACGACTTTAACCAATATTATGTCTCAAATGTTAGAACACAAGCACTACACAGGTGCTGCACATTCATTTGAGATAGTCACTCCAGAAGACCCTGTTGCAGGGAGTTATGTGAGGCCTGATGTTACAATTATCAAGACTTTCTATTGTAATGATACAGTAAATGCCAACGATTGGCAAGCAACTTGGGAAGGCCTAAAACTTGACGCTGAAGAATTACCAGGAACACCAATTGTTCTAAAGGAGGATTTACAGCACCCAAAGTTTTCAGTACAGGATTATTTTGACAGAGGCACTATCTTTGATTATGATATTGATGAAGAAAATAAACAGATTATAGTTTATGCTAGAATTACAGACCTTACATTAATTCCAAGAATCAAATCAGGTGAATTACAGTATGTTTCCCCTGCTTTAATTCCTAAAGGAAGTGAACACATGAGGAAGGTAAAAGGTGTGGATGTTTTATCCAGAACATTACCACTCCATTTGGCTATTGTAGGTGACCCTGCTTACGGAAAGGAGAAAGCAAAGATTTCTCACATTTGTTCAGGAGATGGCAAACAATGTTATCAAAGACTAAAGACGATGACAGCCAGTAAATCTATTGTTCAACAAATTATAGATAGGGAACATGAATTATTGGACAAGGGAATTGATGAAGATGAGGTTCATGGTATATTGGTAAAAGAGTTTGGTGCTAAAATGTCAGAAAACTCTGGAATCAAATCTAATCTTAAAATCAAAAACGCTGAAGGAATTTCAGAACTGGAACAAATTCCCTTAATCAAAAAGGTATTAGGGAAAGCAGCAAAAGTTGCTAGTATTCTTAATCACACAGATGGAGATTACATGATTCATGAAGGCCAAGAAGGAACTTGGATTAAAGCAAAAGGACAGGATGTTTTTGTTGCCAAGAATCAAAAAATAAGTGAAGCATTGATTGAACAATGCGGCTGTGACCAAATCTAAAACTGCACTGGTGGTTTTACTTTCCCAATATCAATATCTATCAAATGTCTGAGGTATGAACTAAGTGAAATCATTCCATATTCACCCTTTTTTCGTTTGATTTTTCTAATATCTGGAGGGTCAACATACACAGTGAGCTGAATCATCTTACTGTTGCTCATACCTCTTAAAACGGTATTATACCTTAAAAACGTGTTGATATATAGTGCACACACCAACCCCTGATAAGAAATGGCAGAACAAACCCTTGAGCAAATGTTCAAAACAATAGAAGGTTTAGAGGGTAAATTAACTAATTTTATAGCATCCACTAAAAAGGCTGACCATGAAGATGAAGACAAAGAAAAAGAAGCAGCAAAACTAGCCAAATCCGCAGCCAAACTAGCAGCAATGAAATCTGCTATGGATGAGGAAGATGAGGAAAAAAGAGACGCAGCCATGAAAAAAGCAATGGGTGAGCCAGCAGATGAAAAGAGAGACGCAAAGAAAGCAACTGATGAAGACAAAGAAAAGGAAGCACAGATTGCAGCAATTTTAACCGATAAGAAAAATGATTACATTACTAAAATTTTAACAGCAAATAAAATATTCAATCCTCAAGGCCTTAAAGCAGTTGAGGACAGAATCAAGATTGCAAGTATTACTGATTTGCAAAAAGAATGGACTATCATAGCACCAGCCTTTGAAGGAGCAGTAGCACCAGTACAATCACAAGAGAAAATTATCCCATTCTTCGCTAATATTCAAGCAGGTCAAGTAGACAAAGACCAACTAACAGCAAGTTCACCTGATTCAAACTTTGCAGACTTATCCAGCAAAGAACTCTTGGAGATGTATCGATAATGGGAGAGCCAGTCAAAGGCGATATTGCAGATGGCATTAGATTAGTTACTTCAGTCATACCATTAAAAACAAACATTACAGGAAGCAAAGGGGATTTCCTTATCAAAGATACTACTAATGATTGGTACACCAATGTAGTAACCACAACTGTTGGTGAAATTGCAAATGCAATTACAGCACTTGGAGTATTCCAAGCACAAGAAGATTTCGATACAACTGGAATTGCTGACGGTGTTGGAACTGTCGCAGTATTTGGTGCAAGTTCACAGATTTATGCACCAGTGGCCGCAAGTGTTGGCCCAAATCAAGATGTAACTTTACAAGTTTTAGTAGATGATTCACCTGGCCCAGCAATTGTTGGATTCGGTGTAGTGTCAGTAACCAAACCAATTGGCAAGTATGTCAAAATGTCAGGTGCAACTGTAGCTAGAGAGTCAACTCCAGCAAATGGTCTTGCTATTATAGACCTGGGGGCAAACTAGAATAATGTCTCAAGTTGGTATCATGGGCAAAGGATTTGAAGGAATTCAATCTGAGAAAGCAAGCCACAAAGACCAATACGTTTCAACTTATTCACCATATCTTGGTATGGTTCTCAAAGGTGACCATTCTAATTCCTACTTTGGAATGGAAAATGCAGGAATGTTCTATGCAAACCAAGCATTAGCAACCATCAAGAAAACTGATTCATTAACTGACCAAACCTATGAAGCAGCAGTACAAGACAAGAATTCTGATTATAAAAGACGAGTATTCAAAACAACAGGAATGGTTACAGCAGAATTTACTGCTGCCCTAAAGAAACAACTTTGGATTGAAGCCCAGACACGTAAAGCCCAGAAAGACTTTATCGCAAATGGTGGACAAATCCCAGGTGTAGAAGGAATGCCAGCATACATCGCAGCACAGATGTTTGCCAAAAACAATCCATTCCAAGCCAGTGTACCAGCAGGTGGTGGTGATTCAGCCTCACAAGTAGTTGGGCCACTTACACAAATTCCATTTATTCAAGATGTACTAGGATTCCCAACCCCTGAATATCACATCAATGACCTTACTACTAAAGTTGCATTACCACAATTACACGCTGAACAGCCAGAAACTGATTGGGGTACACCAAACTTACAACTAGAGCCAACTCAATTCGTTGAGAATAGACGACCTGACTTTGATAGTCATTTCTTCCTAGCAAAGCGTAATGAGTTTGCCTTTGTAATTCCAAGAGAATATCGTTACAGAGCAACCATTGACCCATACAACATCTATGTTAGACAAGCCTCAGATGGCCTTAGACAAGCAAGAGAAGCACTTACACTATTAGCATTATCAGGTCTTCCAGACCAAAACGGTGGTGGATTTGCCATCGGTTCAGCAGACATTCCAGCAATGGACACTGATACAGCAGGAGGATTCCCAGCAGCACTCAACAATACTAAAGTTGCCTTTGAGAATCTATTCTCACAATTCTGGAAATTCACTAGAGGCCAAATTGACAGTGTAGTAATGAATCCTGTTGACTTTGCAAAATATGAATCAAACTTTTACACTAACGGATGGCAAGGATATAACGATGTATCTGATTGGGGAGTCTTACAACTTCCAGGCTTCAAAAGAAGTATCAGATGTTCAGTATCACCATTCTGTCCAGCAAACCAAATGTACTTCTTTAACAGTAGATTCGTATTCACTGGTGAAGGCCCAATGGTCACAGAAACATGGGCAAAACCTGAAGCAAACTCAGACGCAGGTGCTTACAGGGATTATGTAGATGTTAGAGTTTTCAATCCTTTCAGAGCAGGTTTCAAAGCAAAGATTGCTTCCACTTCTCCAACTGAGATTACAACCCTCCAAGGAGCAAGAGACTTAATCAAACCACCAGCAAACCTACTAGAAAAGAATCAGTAGAATATGGTGGCATTACGCTATCATGGCTTGTTCAAAATTCCTCAATAGACCAAGAAACTCATACTCACCATTGGGTTGTAAGCAACCTGTTATCACCACTAGATTCATTTCAAGGGGTGGCAATGCGAATAAGCAAGAGATGTTTTTCCTGTACAAGCCCAATACGTTACGTGAACGAGCAACTGTTGATTTGTTATATCCTACACCTAATTGGTTGAAAGATGAAATCTATGGCAAGTTAATTATCACCACATTCACTAGAATAACTGATGCTGGAGATACAAGATTGATTGACACTGGTTTGATAAGGGTGACATCATGAGTACAAAAACTATTCCGCAATTAGATGTTAATCCTGGCCTATTACCAGCAGCACTGTTAGAAGTATCTCAAAGTGGTTCATCATACAAATCAACAGTGCAGGATGTATTAGATTTAATCATAGTTGCAAATGTTGGTGCAGGTGCTACAATCTTCAGGGATGAGACTCCAGCCAATACCTTTAATCTAAAGACGATAATTGGTGGTACAAATATCACCGTAGATAATAACGCCAATGATATTACGATTAACGCAACTGGCACTGGTATTACATCACTTAACGCTGATGCAACAGCAGCACAAGTAATTGCTGGAACTGCTGCCAGAATATCCCTTGTAGATGCAGGGGCTTTGCATACTTTTGATATTGATGTTGCTTATGTTGGTCAGGCCTCAATCACCACTCTTGGTACAATTGTCACAGGTGTATGGAATGGCACAGGGATTACTTATGCAAATCTTGATTTAACTCTAGGAATTGTTAATGGTGATATTTCTGCAAGTGCAGCAATTGTATTATCTAAATTAGAAAATCTACTTTCAGGAAGAATTATTGTTGGGTCTGCAACTAATATTCCAACAGCAGTTGTAATGGGTGGAGATGCTTCAATATCAAATACTGGTGTTGTAACTGTATCTCTTGCTGCAACTGTAACTACTAATGCAAATCTCACTGGTGGAGTGACTTCAATAGGAAATGCTGCAACTGTAATCACTAATGCAAACCTAACAGGAGATGTTACTTCAGTTGGTAATGCTACAACAGTTGTAACTAATGCAAACCTGACAGGAGGAGTAACAAGTGTTGGAAATGCTGCCACCGTAATTACAAATGCCAATCTTACTGGTGATGTAACATCAATTGGTAATGCAACTACAATCGCAGCAGGGGCTGTGGACATTGCAATGCTATCTGCAACTGGAACTCCTGATGGCACTAATTTCCTGAGAGGAGATAACACATGGGCTGTTCCTGCTGGGTCTGGAGATATGGTGCTTGCCTCAGCACAGACCAACACTGGTATCAAAACTTTCCTAGATACCACAATGAAGTTGAGAAATGTACTCAACACCTTTGATGCTTATTTTGTTAATTCTGTAACTATTGACAGAATTTTCACATTACCTGATGCAGCAGGAACTGTTGTTATTACAGGCCTTGCTAACCAACTTACCAACACAGAACTAACTGCTGGTGCATTTGGAAAAATTACTGGTGTTGGTGTACTTACCACAGGAACTTGGAATGCGGTTGATATTGTATTTGCTAATCTTCAACAAATCGCAACTGACAGATTAGTTGGTAGAGATACTGCTGCAACTGGAGATATGGAGGAATTAACAGTTGCTGGTGGAGTTGAATTTACAGGGGCTGGAGGAATACAAACCTCAGCCTTAACAGGTGATGTAACAAAAGCAGCAGGAGGTACTGTCACTACAATCGCTGCTGGCTCAGTAGATATTGCTATGCTATCTGCTAGTGGAACTCCAGATGCAACAACCTTTTTGCGTGGAGATAATACGTGGGCAGTGCCAGCAGGAGGTTCAACAACACTTGCTGCATTAACTGATGTAACAATTACAACTAGAGCAGCCAATGAAGTTTTGGTAGTAAATCCTGGCAATACCTTATGGGTTAATGCCTTATTGATTGATGCAAACATTGGTGCAGCAGCAGCCATTGCTTTTTCTAAACTCGCAACTTTAACTTCAGGAAGTATTCTTGTTGGGTCTGCTGGCAATGTAGTAACCTCAGTTGCAATGAGTGGTGATATTGGAATTATCGCAAGTGGTCTTACTACCATTCAAGTGGATGCAGTTGACATTGCAATGTTGTCTGCCACAGGTGTTGCAGATTCAACAACATTCCTTAGAGGTGACAATACTTGGTCAGCACCAGCAGGAAGTGGTGATATGGTTTTGGCCACAGCACAGACCTCAACAGGTAAGAAAACTTTTGCTGCTGATGCAACCAATGCTGGATTTAATCTAAACAACCAAGTACCAACAGCAACTGTTGCTGGTGATATTTGGAGAAGTACAGACAATCTTGTAATGAGAAATAATACCGATACAGCAGACATTACATTATTCTCAACTGCTAATAGACAAACAGCAATTGTAGATTCTGAAATAGATGCTGCTGCTGCAATAGCATTTAGCAAGTTAGCATCTCTGGCATCTGGAAATATTCTTGTTGGTAGTGTAGGTACTGTTGCAACTTCAGTTGTAATGGGTGGTGATGTGTCTATAATTGCAGCAGGAACCACCACAATTGCAGCAGGTGTAGTAACATTGGCCAAAATGGCCAATATTAACACTGCCAGATTTTTAGGTAGAGTTACAGGTGGTGTTGGTACACCCGAACAACTAACTGGAACACAAGCAACAACATTACTTGATAATTTTACAGCAGCACTAAAAGGCCTGGTACCGTTATCAGGAGGCGGCACTACAAATTTCTTAAGAGCAGATGGAACATGGGCACCACCAGGTGGTGCATCTCCATTAACCACAAAAGGTGATGTCTATACATACACCACAGTTGATGCAAGATTAGGTGTTGGCACTGATGGGTTTGTACTATCTGCTGATTCTGCTGAAGTCACTGGTCTAAAATGGATTGCAGCAGGTGTAGGCGACATGATTTTAGGAACACCACAAGTTGTAACAGGTGCTAAAACATTTGGTACAGTTGGTGGTGCAGTTGGAAAACTTATACTTGCAGGAAGTACAAGTGGAACTTCAATATTAAACGCAGCAGCAGTGGCAGGAACTACAACAATTACATTGCCAGGTGTAACTGACACTCTTGCAGTATTAGGTGCTAACACATTCACTGCGAGTCAAAGTTTGGGAGGCAATAACCTTACAAATGTAGGTGACATTACAACTATAACCAGCCTTAACGGTGTTCTAATTGGTAATTACGTTTTAACAACTGATGCATCAACCGTACTTGCAGACACTCTTAACATTACTTACCTGAATCAAACAAATACCTACACTGGTTCTAATGGACAAGCATTCGGTACAAACTGGCTTACGTTTGGGTCAAACCCAGCAGATGCAGGTGCAATTAGATTATCAAATGCAGATATTATTGCTTGGGAAGCCTCACCAGTAGGAATAGATGGTGTATTTACGTTTAGTGCATCAGAAATTTTTACTTTATCTCATAAACTTAACATTACTGGAGCATTATCTCTCACACCTGCAATAGATGTATCACCACTTTTAGAATTAATTCAAAGCGTAACAACACCAACTGACAATACAGAAATTGCAAATATTAATTACACATCTGAAACTGATACAACTTCGGATGTAATATTTGCACAAATTAAGGGTGAAACTGCTGATGTTACAAACGCCACATCCTCTGGAAAATTACTTTTCTATGTTAGAGACACCAATTCAATTGTATCACCTTACATGTACCTGGATGGCAATTTACAAAAAATATTTTATAATGAATCTGTTGATATAACTGGAACATTAATTGTATCTAGCACCATAAACAAAGTAACTGTAACACCACCTACAACAAGTGCAACATTAACACTTTCTGATTTATCATCATTAATTACAGTAGGTGGTGACTCACTCACACTTACTACATCAGCAACAACAAATGCAACATTTCCTGCTGGAACAATAACCCTTGTAGATGTGGGAACACCTCAAAGCATATCTGGAGTAAAAACCATGAATGCATTAAATGTAATTACTCATTCCAGCACTGGACTAATGGTCAGAAATTCAGGTAATACTTTTAATTATACAATAGCAGGTGGTGCAACTGGTGCAGCACAAACAATTACTTTACCAGCCGTTACTGGTGCAGACACTTTTGCAGTTTTAGGACTCGCACAAACATTTACAGCAACTCAGACATTAAACTCATTCAAGGGAACTGGTGCAGTAACTGTAACCAACATTATAGATGATGACACAATGGCTACTGCAAGTAATACTACACTTGCAACATCTGAGTCAATCAAGGCGTATGTTGATGCAACTGGTGGTGCAAGTCCACTTACAACAAAAGGTGATGTCTACACATACACCACAGTTGATGCAAGATTAGGTGTTGGCACTGATGGATTTGTATTATCAGCAGACTCTGTTGAAGCCACTGGTCTGAAATGGATTGCAGCAGGTGCAGGTGATATGCTACTTGGAACACCACAAACTGTTACTGGTGCTAAAACATTTGGTGGTGTAGGTGCTGTTGGTAAATTTATTCTTGCTGGTAACACTTCAGGAACTACTATTGTTAATGCTGCTGCTGTTGCAGGAACTACAACAATTACATTGCCAGGTGTAACTGACACATTGGCAGTATTGGGAACTGCACAAACATTTACAGCAGCTCAGACTTTTAATGATACAACACTAATTCTTGCAGGTGCTACAAGTGGTACTACAACACTAAAGGCAGCAGCAGTGGCTGGAACTACTATTGCAACGCTTCCTGATTCTACTGGTACTATTGCTTACAAGACTGGTATTGATTCACCTAAACAATCTTTCATAATTGCAATTTCTGATGAAACCACAGCAATTACAACTGGCCTTGCAAAAGCAACCTTTAGAGTACCAGCAGCATTTACTGTTACTGAAGTAAGGGCATCATTAACCACAGTTTCATCCAGTGGATTGCCAACTTTTGATATTAATGAAAACGGTACAACAATTTTATCTACAAAAATTACTATTGATGTAAGTGAAAAGACATCTGAAACTGCTGTAACGCCACCAGTAATTTCAGATGCTGTATTGGCTGATGATGCTGAAATAACTATTGATATTGATACTGCTGGAACTGGTGCAGCAGGTGCTAAAATCTACATCATAGGGTATTACACATAATGAAACTAGATGACATTCCATTTATTGCAAAATCTGTAAATGATGAAATGCCAGTGTTGGGTGAAAAAGTGGCATGGATGAAAACCTCCCAACTACCTAAAAATTGGTTTGACGAAGCAAGTATTGTTAATAATAAATTTCTGAATAATAATCTTGCATCAATAGAAGAAACTTATCACTGTTTTCCAGAACTTTCAAAAAGTAAATTTTTACCATATCAAGTAAAAACTTTTGGTGTTACTGACATGTTAAATCATGATGGATTCTTTAAGGGGTTATCTGATGGGTTTCTGGCTGGCACAAAGTTTTCTCAGTTTGTAGTTAATCCTTACAAATACGCTGCTGGTGGCTGTACTCCAGTTTCACCATTCGCCACAGATACTGCTAATCCTGGCAACTTTACATTGGGTGCTGGTGCTGCTTATGCTAGTATTGCTACATCCACAGGGGAAACTGGAAATTGTTTCAATGAGGTGAGTTGCACTAGACAAGGCGGTGGCAGTGGAACAATGAATCTGGCCATGTATGACCACACTGGCTCATATCCAGGTGATAGAGAATCATTACAAACTGGAATAACTACGTTGGTCAATTTAGTTTATTATTCTATTCCAGAGGGCACAGTTGATACGACAACACAATGGGTAGGTGTTAGACTTACAGTAGCTCAGACTTTTAAAAGAGGTGAGGCTAACTCAGGACAAAGAAAATATCTTGAACCAGGAACATTAGATGACCCATTTGCTGCTGGTGCCAGTAACTCCACCCAAGGACTTGTACATAATGTGAGGCATGTGTGATAAACTTAAAAATAATGAGGATAACATAAAATCATGCCAGTAAATGAAACAAAATTACAAGCAGCACTAGATAAAATATCTACAAAAAGAGATACTGCAAGAACACAACTAAGACAATATGATGAAATTTTAACTGCAATAATGTCAATACGACAGATTAAGGTTTTAGAGTATGATGTGGATGGAATTGAGACAGGATTTCATAATGAATTACCTAAAGACCCATTAATACAAGACACTGTAAGCACAGCCAGACGACAAGAAATCTATGATAAACTTGTTACACTTATTGAGGCTTTGTAATTTGTCAAAAACTCCACAAAATACAGACCCCTATGTACCAACTGTGTACGTTACAGGTGACCAAATTACAGCCCATTATGGAGTTGCAACTGTATCTCTTTTACCCACTGCTGAACAGGCCAGATACAACAATTATGCCGCCACAGCCAATAAAGTAACTGAAACTACAATTTATCGATATATTGACGCATTACCTTTAGAAGGTGAAGACGAGGCCTTGGTGTACGCAAAAGGTATGGCGTTTTACTATGCACTTTGGCTAAAACAGGCTGATGATGGTGCTAACAACGTTGCCGCTATGAAGGAAATATGGGAGGAACAAAAAGTCCAATTAATCAATACTCTCAAAGCCCAACCAACATCTGCTACAACTAGAACTATGGTGTCAAATCCCTATGGAGACCTTGCTATACCATATTCACAATCTTATGGTTTGAGTGATATTCTCTAATGGCATTTACAACTACAATCGACATTACAACCTACATTGATAGAGGTGTTGCGATGTTGTTAGATAATTCAGTATTGAGGGATTCTGGAACACCAGCAAATAGTCTAGTGACCAATATATTGGCACAAGAACCTCCCATTGACCAATCCCCTAATGCTACATTGTTGCCAGCGATTTACGTTGGTTATTCAAGAAATCCTTTCAGACAAATAGTGAACATTGGAAGGGATGGGATTGACGCAGCAGGTGCTAAATATTATCATATAGAATTCTATAATGTTGCAATAGCAAGAGGAATAACAAAACAAGAGGCCTTAAAGAAGGTACAGACGATTTCAGCTCAAATACGTGACACCTATCAAAAGAATCTAAGAATGACAGACCCAGCCGTACCAGGCACTGACCCAATCTGTGCTACAAATGAGGTTATTGCTGTGCCTTTCGTACTTCGTAGTTCAGACCCCAATATTCAGGCTATCAACGTAATTTGTAGGCCAAACGTGCCTGTATCATTATTATAAAAAGGTTTATTTAATTTACCATATCACACAATGCTATGTCATTAGGTACAACTGCAACCGTTGTTTTAGCAAGTCGTGTAAAAATATCCCCAGTAACAGGTGGAGAAATAACTTTAACTTCAGATGTTAAAGTCAGACAAACAAGAACTGTAGACAGGATTGAGACTCGTGCTGGCCCAATAGATACTTTCAGATGGAGATTAGAAGAAATTGAATTTACAGCAGCATTAACAGAAGACTTGTTATCAAATCTTCAAGCAATAGATAACATTAGTGCTAATGGATTAATGACATTCCAAAACTGGACTGTCGCTGGAGTAGATGTAAGTGGTGCAGCAGGTACTTCAGATGTTTATTCCGCAGCGTTAATTGATTATGAAGAATTAGCACCTGAGAATGGAGTTGCACAAGTTAGGGTAAAACTGAGAATTGGAGCAGTAGCTGCTTAGATGGAATGTCTGTTGTACTAAATTCACAAGAATATATCCCAACTCAAAAAGAATCAATAAGAAAATCCATTGATGAAATACTCGATGACTTTATGGAACCACTTGTGAAACAAACTATTATTCAAGAAATTAAAGCAATAGGTGCAGCCGCCAATGTACCTCAGGGATTTATCGATGGTGTAAAATTTATCAAGACAGGAAGTAACAAAGGACAAATTATCAATACCTGGGGAACAGAAGAAAAACCACTTGCTAGATATTTCAACTATGGAACTGTTCAACACTGGATTGAACCAGTAAATAAGAAAGCACTGGCATTTCCAGCAACAAGTGGAAGAAATGCCAATGCTATCTATTTCCAAGGTGAAGCAAATCCTCAAGGTACAAAGTTTTCAAAAGGCCATTACGTTTCAGGAGTACCAAGAACTGAAGTAATGGAAAGGGGATTCCAAAGTGGCAAGGTGTTACTGGCTGAAGCAGCAGGGAAAATAATACAACAGGAGTTGCACTATGAGTAGTGTAACTGGTGAGAAAGCAATTATCACCATTGAGGTTGAATTAGTCTCTAAGGTAACTGGTGACCTAGAAAAACCAACTGAACAAAAAGGAGGATTCTTTGAAGAAAGACCTGATGATATTAGGGAATATATCAATCAGGAAATAGAAAAAGCAAACGAGGCCGCACTTGCTAATGTACTAACAGATGAAGATGTATCGGATATAAAGTCAGAGGCTATTGATGGTGCTGTAAATAAAATTGATGATAGGATTCCAACACTAGAAGAAATTAAACAAATAATTCGTGATGAGTTTAAAACCCCTGGTGAAGAAAAAGAATTTGAATCAGATGTAGTTGAGGGGATGATTGAAGTTGAAATAGCACAGCAGATTAAAGACGCAGTTGATGAAGCCTTAGAGAATTCAGATATTGATATAGACAGTCTGAAAGACGCTTCAAAACTATTCACTCAAATTAAAGGCCAAGGAGTCCAAAACGTAAAAAGTATGGCACAGAATCCAGCAGGCTTTATGCAAAGTACAATCATGAATATTCTAGGCAAGGCTGGGCCATACGGTGCTTTGGCAGCAGCAATCATAGGTGCGGTAGCAGCCTCACCTGAAATGGTGAAAGCAGTTGTGGAGGCCTTGGGAGTTAAAGGTGGCCCACTTAACCAAGATTATGCTTTTACTGAGGAAGAACAGATGAACTTGGCATTTGATAGGGCAGTACAATTCAAAAGACTAACTGGAGATGACCCTGTAATTACAGTAACAACCAAGGGATTTGTATCAGGTGACCCAGATTTCGTTGATAATAGTCTAGTAACTATTGAACAAGGGAGGACAGGCAGAGTGGGCTTGAGAGAAAGTTCATTAGGTCTGATTCATGGAATATAGATATGGCTCCAAGTTCTTATAACGTATTCAAAATATGGTATGCCTTGAGTTTGGGGTTTAATGCCTTTAGTTCAGCCGCAGCAGGCCTAAAACTACAAAACACTACAACACCAACTGGTGAAGAAATTTCCTTAATTTACTGTATGCCTCTTAACTTTCGCAAAAGAGCAACTGATGTTTCCAATGCCTTGGCAGTAGACCCTACATCACCTGATACTGGAACTGGAATGTCTGATGTGGTATTACGATTTACTCAGAATAGAACTGTCACCCCAACTGTACCAGCACTTGAAAAGATTAGAGATATTTTTTACAAGAAACAAAGTGATGATGATTTCGTTAAAGGAAGAATTGGGTTGGAATCAACTGATAATCCAGAACTCGATTGCCTACCAATAGCAACAGCAGGCTACAAACTAACTGGATTCAAACAAGAACCTAACCAAAACAAACCTGCTTTATTGACTTATGAAATAACGTTAAAATTTGTAGGTGACCACACTAAATTAGGAACAAGGACTTGACATGGGTACTTACGTTGTTAAACACATTACCTATGGAGCATTAACCGTAACAGATATTTCATCATACATTCATTCAATAGATTATGTCAACCTGTATTCTGATGGAAGACTAAGCACAGCCTCAATAACATTACAGTCCAGTTTTGGTAATTTTATAACAAACACCAATGGGGGTGCTACGCCAATTCTTGATAATTTTGATATGATTCAACTTGAAGGAATTGACTCACTTGGAAGGTCTTATGTCAAAGTGTTTGAGATAATTAATGACCTTTCTCAGGTAAGTAGGCAATCTGAATATCTTTTACCATTAACGCTAGAAGGAAGGGAAAGGGCATTGGCCGCAATTCCTTTTAGTGGTTACTTTGACGCTTTGAATCACTTCGAGATGGTTGAAAGAATTCTTCAGACTTATGGAATTTCAAGAGGAATTGACCAGCCAATTATTCAAACACAAGATGACGCAGCCGCTAATACGAATGACCTGCCAGAGTATAATCCTAACATCTGGGATTATCAATACATTGATAATTGTTTAGATGCAATTCAAGTTGTTGTTAGATTAGCAAACCAGTCTGTCGCAGCAGGTGGTGCTGGAGACAGGTTTGGAGTTATCTATGAAGACTCAATAGCAAACCCTTACACTATAATGACACTGAGAATATTACCTCAGGGTGAAACAAACATTCCATCTGCAAGGCCAGTGATAAGGTCTAATGAAATCTATAATCCTATTTCAATAATAAAAAAAACTGAACAACCAGTAACTGGAACATCTGTAATTGCTAGAGGAAAACCTGGCAGTGGTGGTGTTCCAGTTGCTGGAGATATTTACAGGTCTAGATTAGAATTCTATCAAAGGATTGAGGCCAGACAATTCTGGGATGCAACTATACTTTACAAAGAGGATTCTTACACGAGTTTCAATGGTCAGGTATATCAGGCAATATCTGATAATACTGGTAGCCAACCCCCAAGTGTAAACTGGTCTGCTAAGAGTGCAGCAGATTACATTGGTACATTGAGTTATTCCTTTTTTACAAAAGACAAGGCCGCCTTATTTAGAAATGAATGTACTCACCCAGATACGGCATTTGCTTCTGAATCTGAATCTTCACCAAAGATGTTGGATTGTAATATCGTAATTAATGACGCTGAAACTCAAAGGGATTGGGTTAACATTCGAGAAGTAACTGATGTTGTTGCGTCATGGTCTGTGTCTGATAAGAAATACGCCTTTAAGGGAACACATCTGTATGAAGGATTTAGAATTCTAGTTGATACAAGTCTTGGAATAGCAGCAGGGAGTTTTTCAGCAAGTACTGATACTTATGGAACTGGAAATGGAAATGACCCCAATGGATTACCTTTTGCAGACAATGCCGCAGTACTGATAGATTCCAAATGGTATGTCTTAAAGGCACATGAAGATTTTGACCAAATTGTTGTTAGGGCAGAAGGCCTCTTTGAATGGAATGTAAATTTTGCAGCAAAATCTCAATATCCAGCAAATGATACTAACGCACCAACCACTAGACGATTTCGACAAGCAGGCACTGGAATACCTGACGGTTGGCGAGAACTAGGTGAGCAATTCCTAGCAAATGATTGCCTTCATTCTCCTAGTAGCATTACAAATATCACAGGATTGATAGACCCTGTTGCTCAACCTGTATCAGGAAATTATACAGATAATTCTGCTGTTAGAATAATCTATGAGTATTCAAATAAATCCGATATGCCAACGTGGCGTAAAACCCTTGAACAAGTCGCAGGTTATCTTGTAGCTGCAACTGGTTTCTTAGGTACTTTAGCACTTGGAGCAGCCGCTTCATTGTACGATATGTTTCTCACCCCTTACTGGCGAAATGCTGGTTGGTGGATTACTCTTTCAGCACCATTTCCAATGTCAACCCATAATGTAATTTCAGAGCAAGTCGGACAACTGTATGGTTCAGGTACAGCAGGTACAGTATCATTACTAAATCAACATTCCACCTTTGACGCATACAATCAAACTGCTACATTCACAGGCAAACGAGGATGGGCTGAGGATGATTCCACCGACATGATGGAAATTACTGGTGTAACTTTCCTGTTTAGATTAGATATTCAGGCTGATAGTGTTACAATGCCTTTCACTGGAGATATTTCTTGTTCAATGTGGGCTATTGATGACAATGGAACTATCTGGAAATCCAAGAAAGTGTACAGACACCTAAATGATGTTCAAAGGATGACGTTTGACTATGGAGATTTCTCACCAGTTTATCGTGCTAGAACTCCATTTGGGATTAACACGATTGTAACAAATATCCTTGTACCTGAATTAGAGATTCGTGAAAGATTATTTGCAAACAGAATTAGAATTCAAGGATTTCAACTTGAAGGGTCTTATGATGAACATGGCAGATACCTTCCAAACCTTTGGGAGTCTGTTATCAAACCCACAATTCTTACGATGTTTGACCCTACCACAATTACAACCAATGTCAAATTTATTGGTGATATTGATTATATTCAATGGATTAAAACTCCAATTGCTATTTCCTCAGCAGCAGGTGTTGGAAAGGTAATATTTCCTGAAATAAAAGATTACCCAAATATCTCTAATATAGAACAACTACAACGTGCAGCAGACGCTGATGTGGATGTAGAGCAATTCCAGTATGAACAGTATGTAATTACTAGGAATGACAAGGCTGATATTCAATTACAGGATTCAGTTTATCTCTATGAAAAATACATGGTAAAAGAGGCTGAAGCACCTTTAGCAACAGCACCAGCGTGGAGTGGTATTACAAACTATGAAGTTGATGACTTTGTTCTAAGTGGTGGAAGTACCTACATTTGCATTGAACCAAATATCAATAATGTTCCTCCTAATGCCGTTTATTGGGTATTACAAACTGACCCCTTGGCCAATACTCGTCTCTTAACTGTAGGTGAAATCAACTGGAGTGTCACAAATGGTAAGAATGTTGAATTCGTGCATACTTTAATCAGAAGGATTCCAAAGGTGTAGCAGATGGTTAACGATAAAAATCGACTGTATAGTAATTTTGACGTCATAAAGGATATGAAAGAGATTTCAAAAAGAAGAACATCTCAGCCTTTCTCTAGATTTTCTGTTGCTTCTAGCACAGCGATTAATGTTGCTGGTTCAACCCAACAACCTCAGGCTGAGCAGATTAACTTCAAGCCTTACATTGGAAATCCAGCAGATACTTCATATGGAACAATAGGTGCTACAACTCAGCCCATCTTCTTTGACCAGTATGGTTCAAACTATAATTCCATGACGATTAATGGTGATGTAACTTTTGAGTTCACGAAATTACAACAAGGTTGGACTATAATATTTACAATAGATTTCATTATTGATACTGGAACACCTCCAACCTTAATTTGGCCAAGCACAATTCTAAATCTTCCAACACTTCCTACTCTAAGTGATACAACACGAGTTGTCATGACATTTGTTGGAGTTAGTGATGAGAATGAGGAAAGGTACACGTACATTGGTGGAACCATTGCAAGTGGTGGTGCTGGCTCACTTCCTGCTGGTACTGTTGATAATCAGCACCTGGAATGGGATGCAACAACTGTTGCATGGCTTGCAGCAACTAACATGAAATTTGGAATTGATGATGCCATAGACCCTCATGCAGCAAGTGGATTTCTTAGATACAAAAATGCAGCCACAATTCTTGCTGCAAGAGATGTTGGCGATACTGGAGATATTGCACTATCAATTAATGCAACTGATGTTGTAGACTGGACAGCACCACAGGGAACCACAGCAAAATGGCAACTTAGGGCACAGCATTCAGTAAATCCTGATGCTGCATTCCAAATTCAACAAGTGCCAAATGATGGTACAACAACTTATGATACAATTTTAGATTCACCTGCTGATATGTGGCTTTATCGTGCTGGCAGTCCTAAGGTGCTAATCAATGCTGGATATGCTTCAGCATTTCAAGGCCACATCAATCTGAATGGAAATAGAATTGATTTACTAAGTGATTTGGTTTATACTGCTTTTAGTGGTTCAGGAAAGGCTATTAATTTCAATGCACTTGGCCTTGATTACCTAGTTGAAAATATTGCACATTCTCACAGGTTCTTTGCAGGTGGTACTGGCCCAACTAATTCAGTTTTAGATATTAAAGTAAGTGAAATTGAACTACTCAACTCCAGTAACATCAACATGGGTGCAGGTGACATTACTGCATTAGACGATATTTTTTTCAATGTGACAAATCATAGCATTCTATCAGATGGTCTTGGAATACAAATCCTTGCTGACACTGGTGATTCTGTTGTACTTGGTACTGCTGGAACACCTAGAATATTTGCAACAGACACACAAGTTGAGATTGTAAATTCTAATTTAGATGTAAACGCAAATGCCATAATTCTTGATGCAAACGGTGATTCAAAAATTCAGGCTGGAACTGATGATGTAATACAGATTAACACTGGTGGTTTCTTGAGGATTTCAATCTCAGATGCTTCCACAGTTTTTCTAAATACTTTAACACCTGCTGGTGATATTGATATGAATAGTGCAGACATTCTCAATATTGACAATGCTGTTTGGGTTAAAGACGATACATTACCTGCTACAACACTAAATTATATTGCTGCAACTGCAACAACACCTGAATTTATTTTCCATGCTAGTGATGCAATAAGTTTTGAAATTGGTGCAACTACTAACATATTGAAAATTTCCACCACTGTAATTAACGCACACCTTCCAATAGATATGGAAACCAATGATGTTTTTAATATTGACAGTGTTGTATTTCAGAGTGGTAACGGTACACTTGGTTCACTTGATGTTGGATTTTCATCAGTAGTAGGTGGAGGATTTAGAGGCAATGTACTAACTACAACTGGCAGTTTTGCGATAGCAAGGGAAAATGTCACAAAAATAGAGTATGCTGCTGCAACTAATAATCTAATTGTTTCAGATACTGCGTTATTCATTCATAATTTAGCTTCAGGAAAATCTATGACTTTATCAAAAGGAGCAGGTACAACTGGAGGATTTATTTCTGATATTGATAAACTTACAATTCAGGCTGCTGGAGCAGGCCAGTTTGAAATTACTGATGGCAATATTACCTTCTTTGGTACTAAGGGAGTAATTGCCAATGTAAATCAAATTGGATTCATAAATCTTGGAAACCTAATTGAAGATGACGCATTTGGATTACTATCTACTGTAATTGCAGGCCAACAACATAGGTTCAATGACAGTGATGCTGTTGTAGATTTTCTAAATCTTCATATTGACCACGCAGATTGGGGTGCTTCAACTGCTGGATATTATCATGAAATGTTTAGTAGGGCAAACCCTGGAGTAACTGGACTTGCAAATAAAGGTAGAATTTACTTTGATTCTAACAATTCTCACCATCTAACTGTTGTAAGAAATTCAACATCAATAGACCTTGAAGATTCAGGTGCTGTATCTCCATTAACAACTAAAGGTGACTTGTACACTTTTTCAAGTGTTGATGCTAGATTACCAGTTGGAATTACCAATGGATTTCTTTTATCCGTAGATTCTGCTGAAGTCACTGGTCTAAAATGGATAACACCTCCTGGTGATATGCTGCTTGCATCTGCACAAACAGTAACTGGTGTCAAAAGTTTCAATAATGCCACTTTGTTTCTCAAAGGTGCAACAACTAATGGCGTAACGGTATCAGCCACTGATGGATTTCTAGGAACTGTAACATTGCCAGGTATTACTGGCACGTTGATGTCATTGGCTGGAAGTCAGACAGTGACTGGACTTAAGACGTTTGACGGCACATCAACTGTGCTTGATGTCACAGGAATTGGAGCATTCATCAATGTGCGTGAACACCCAATTGAGTTTGCTGACATGGCAGAATCCGCAGTAGGTACTGTAGGTACTGGAGAAAGGAGGCTGTTTGGAAATACCGATAACGGCAACAAACTTTCTGTAAAAAGACCTGATGGGGAATTCATTGAAGTTGAAGGGCACAGAGGCCCAATGGGCAATGTACCCACTGGAACAACTTATGTTAATTTACAGCCAATGCAAGATGGAACATCTGCTACCATTGCAGGTGATACAATGTATGCAATACCTTGGGTGCCAGCAGAAGATTGCACAGTTGATGGGTGTGGATGGTATGTAATTACTGCTGGAGTAAATGGAACTGGCACAACAGTTGATGGAGTGGTGGGCATTTACTCTAATGACCCAAGTGCTGGAAATTATCCAGACCAATTGCTTACCCAGAATGGGTCATCCACAGCACAAATTACAAGTGCAACCACCATCACCTCAACATTTTCCAGCGTGGAGCATCTAAAAGGAGGCACATTATATTGGGTGGTTTTCTGGCAAGACCTTGGAAGTGGTGCTGGAGGTGTTCAACCAGTATTACCCGAATATGATGGCTCAGTGATGCCAAATGTTGTAGGATTAGATGCAGGAACACAATTTGATATTTCAACTAATGACCCTTTTTATGGATATTCAGTAGTATTGGCAACTGGATTTCCAACATTTCCTAGCACATTTACTGCTGGTGCAACCAAACGTGGATTCACTTTTGATATGCCTGCTGTATTCATCTCAGTCTCATCTACTCCATAGCCTACTTGGTTAATTTAGGCTTGAAAGCCTGATATAGCAGTAAATTTTCCAATGGTTATGGAAATCTTAGGAATGTCCATTGCAATAGCAGCTATTGTTGCGGCAGGTACTGGAGTTGTATTGAGAAATGTAGTAGGTTATCTTGGTAACAGCGAAGGATTTGACCCTAAACAATCCGCAGCTAGTGCAATTATGGCATTGATTATTGCCATTCCAACGATTGTAGCAGGCTTTACAATAGCCTTTAAGGAATTAGATAGCATACCTGAAGAAGCACAATTGGTACTATTCGTGGTACAAGTTGGAACTGTCGCAGGCTTTGACGCACTACTCAAGGGTGGAGCAAAGGCCGCAGCAAAAACAAAACTCAAGAAAGCCTAACCAACAACTTTTTTAGTTGGGTGACTACTTTTTTCTATATGGCAAATCAATGGACAAAAACTTCTGATTACATATCGTATGATGAAGCAGTGGCACAAGCAGCACTTTATGCAGAAGGTCTATTGAGTGCAGAAAAATCGTTAATGACTCTTGAAGGAATGGGAGTCAAGAAATCAGACCCAGGCTATATTCAAACTGTCAGAGAAATCAAGTTCAAACGACAATTACTTGAGATAGCAGAATTCAAGGTCAAAAGGTCTTACGAAAGATTAACGAAATCTGACAAGAAAACCAACAAGAAACACAAGCCTCACAAAGGCGTAACAAAAAGAACTAAAAGAAAAACTAAACGAAAAGTAACAAGACGTTAAAAGGCTTTTATTCTTCCTTTTTTCTCCCAATGTGTGGTAGTTGCCCCATCAGACCAAATGAGGTGTTCTCTAGTTCAAGAACAAGATAACTCTTTCAACTATGTTGTATCACGTTTAGACGGCACTGTTGTACCTGACATAGACATTGGACAAGTTGATAATAATATTCCTTGGCCAAAAGAAAAGAAAAAATTTACTTGGAAATTTCTTGACCATACTCCTGATATGCACGCTTCACAACAGGTGAAGATGGCTCAGGTTGCTTACAATAGCATTGAAAAAATTTGTGGATTAACTATTGACCATGAACCTTTTGATACAAAAACTGATTGTACTGTTGAATGGCTAGAAGACATTGCGGCCTTTGGAGGAAAGAAAGGTGTTTTGGCTCATGCTTGGTTTTATCACCCTCACAGCAGCAAGAATGGTGTAGTAGAATTTAATGACAGTTTAGAATCAAGCCATAATTTTTCACCTTTAGGATGGCCACTTGAGGCCTATTTGATAGACCCAGTACACTTCAAGCCAGGGGATAAGAATTCAAGAGGTGAATTAAGAACGCTTTCAACTCAACCAACACTTTCTATTCTAATGCATGAGATAGGTCACACTTTCATTGGTGCACATGATAAGGCACACACAGAATCTATGATGTACCCTTACGTTAAATCTGGATATTTAGGAGATAAAATACAAAAAAATACTTTTTGGTGGGATGATGTTACCTCAATACCTCGATTCCAAAAGGCCTATGGAAAACCATCCAGGTGGAGTATTAATAGATTGAATCGATGGAGAAATTACAGAACAGTTAGGTCAATATACGAAAGAAAATAAAACGTATAATTAATATAATAATACATAGCAGATTCATCATGTCAACAACAATAAAAATTCCTATGAATGAGGAAACAAGGATTGCATTAGAGGATTGCTTCATTGACAATGAAAGTACGGATGCACGAAAGTACATCTTTGACGCATTGAAAGAAGCTTGCAAAGACGCTAAAAGGTCAACCCGAAATAAAGTCACCCCTGTAAATGAAAGACAGGAAGATGGTTCAATGAAACAACAAGAATTCTCCTTAAAAGGAGTTGACTTGAAAAAATACAAATTGGATATGAACCCAAATTGGTTGCCAAAAGGTCTTGAAGCCGCAGATAGTACACCAATAGAATTAAAACTTGGAGACAAGACAATGGAATTTCTAAATATATTTGGTGAATTGGTAGTTATCCGACATGAACAATACAACCTTGCTGAAGACGCATTCTTGAAAGTTCAAGAAGGGAAAATGAGAGAGGTGAACGCACCTGAAGAAAATATTCAGGCTTGGAAAAAACAACAGAACAATATTAGAGATGAAAGAATGGGAGTTATCCCAACCTGTTTAGAAAATGCGTTATACACTTCATTGTGGCCCAGTCTACAACAAAAATTAGATATGAGTGACGGTTCAGTATTCGAGAAAGAATTTCAAGACGAGTACAAACCAAAGAAAGAAGAAAAAATCACTCCATAATCTTTTCTATTTTTTCTTCAATTTCTGGCCATATCTCTGCCGCAGTAGCACTTCTATCAGCCTTTTTACCTAACTTTATCAAAACTACCCATTCTTCAATTTTAAACCAATTAAGATTAGCAGCCTCATAGATTCTGTCTCTTTCAATATCTCTTTTCTGGACACTATTCTTGACATAATGAACATAACCATCAATCTCAATAATCCATAATTTTCCTTTGATAAACATTAACAAATCAGGTACGTGAAGCCTAAACTCTTTGTATTGTTCCTCAGTTATCCAACTGGCAAAGGTCTTCAACTTGTCTGTTTCTCTATCAAACAATAAGATTGCTTCACGATGAACCACCAAGCCAAAAGTTCTACGGAGTAGGGAGGCCAAAGATATGAGTTTTTCTTTATCAGGTTGCTCATTCCTCATTTGCTGTTGAATGAACTGATTGTATCTTTTGTCTACCATTGCTTTTGTAATGTGTTATTTGATTTGAATTTTGTGTCTGCTACGAATTTCAGACAACCTACCACGAACAGATGAAGACTTACATCTCAAGAATCTCCTAATTTCATCTTGGTATAGGCCGCATTGAACTGCTAGATATTCAACCATCTCACTCTGGGTTTTTCCCCACTTCTTTTGGTACTCCCAGCCATTGCCAGTCCAATTATCGTGGGTTGTAATGTGCATAGGTAACGGCACAGATGTTCTGGAGTGTAGCACCTGGATTTCATTAATTCTAGGGATTTCACCCAAAGGTGGTGGTGGAGGATTTCTAAACCCATCACACATACAGCCAATATGCCCTGCACAGATTCCTCCTGTATGGAATTCCCTGTCATGCTGACAAGAGTCACAAGTCATGAGTAACCTCAAACTTTGGTTCACGCCTTACTGTGGCATTGGCCATATCGATTATGTCATCAATCTCTGTTCTTTCTTCACTCATATTGAAACCTTCAAGAGGGTCTGTATCATCCATTAGGCCATATTTACGTAATTTCCCATTCTTGGCAAGATAATAACGCCTACACTTACATTCACAGTTGGGATTATTACACCTGTCTTTAACCATCTCAGGTGCTTCACCTTTCTTGAACCCTGCTATGCAATGTTTAGTCTTTCTACAATTACCACAATAGACATGGCCAAAATCTGCTGAGATGATTTCGATTTCTTCATTGGCATCTTTGAATTCTTCATTAAATTCATCACTCATACTATTTTGCAAACCTCCTTATCTATCAAAATAATTTGTCTTTGCACTTCTTTGACTTCCTTTTCAGGTGCATTGTTCAACCAATATCTCCAAGTCAAGATAGGCCTGAATAAAGCAGGACAAGCCATCATCTTATCATTTGAGAATTGTGTCAGCTTGTATTGGTTGTTTCCATCTCCATGAACTTTAACAAAACTTTCTACCAAACCATTGAGGATTTCTTTCAGGGTCTTTCTTTCTCTTGCCGCTATCACGTCAAGGTCTGTTTTCAGTTTTTCATTCATGAAGAAATTAACTAATACTTCATTTTCTTTTTTCATAATATAATAATAATAATAATGCGATATTTAAATATTTAAATAAATAAAGATAATAATAATATAAAAAAAATAAAAAAAAATTAAACTAGGTTTGATTCAGGGGTGTAATCAACTGAAGATGTTCTAGAGTCTCTTTTGAGAGTGACTTTAATTTCTTGGTCAGCCATTCTTTCTAAATGAAGCCTCATCAATAATTCTCCAAGACCTGTAATTACATTCTCACAATCATTGGTTGTAATCTTACTAGAGCAAGAATCCACCATAAAATCACCTAAATGATTTTTTGAGAATATTATCTCTATAAGATTATCAGTCAAGCACTCCTTTCCAAAGCATTGTGCTGGAACCATCTTGTGAAGATATACATGGTTAATGACCATTGAGATACCTGCTTCAATACTTTCATTATGTTCAGGTTTTATAATTCCTTCATATTCTTTTACAATCATTCCACCTTCATCTTTCTTGAAGGTTATTTTGAAGATTTGTAGCATTTTGAGTTTCATAATAAAAAAAAAGTGGTTATCCACCAGTCACTGCTTTAAGACCGATGATTAAACCCTGACTATCACGCTGTATGATTGCTTCCGCAGGTACTTTGTGCATTTCAGATAAGAAGAAAGCCTCATTGCTTACTTTCACTGCAACACTTCCAATACTTTCTGATTTGATTCTAATCTTATCTGCTTTGGTAAGGAGACTTGATACAGTAACCATATTTTCAGTTCTTGGTAGTATTTTAGAAAGACCAGCGATTTTGATGAGTGCTTTCATCTCTGATTTTTGTAAATTGTTTTCCACTATTCGTTTTCACCTCCTTGGTATTGTCTCAACTTTGATAAAACACTTTCCGAAAGCTGATTTGTAAAAACTTTATCAGAAAGATTTGGGTTGAGCAGAAACATTATCTTAGAAAGGATTGTCATTGTCAAGGCGTTAATCTTTGTCATTTCTCCATTAGAGTCTGGAAGTACACCACCATCAGCCAAATAGGTATGACCCTTACCTTGCATTACAATACATAGGGAGTTCCAGTTGTCTAGAGTCTCAGAAAATTTACTGGTTGTCCAGGCATTTCCCTTAAAGTCAATCTTGAAATCACCATCATGAATTTTATAGCCTGAACGAGTGTATCTCACATCTTCAATATTTTTTAGATAGGCGTGAAGAATATCCCAGTTTGGAATTTCATTAAAGGCCTCTTTGAATAAATCATCATAAGCTGTTGTTCCTAGATAGTCCTCATGAAATTTAATAGCTAGAGCCAACCTGTCAGACAAATCCTGTCTGAACTGTAATCTTTGGCCATTGTTCCAACAGTTGAAAATTCTTTCATCAAAGGTTTCCATAACATAGGATTTGTCTGAAAAGGTGTAGGCGATACGATTGCCTTTGTAAGTAACGTGTCTCATGGAATAATAAGGTGAATTTGGTCTTGTCTGAACCTCACCATCTTTCTCAAAGATGATTTGTTCAGGCCTAACTTCTAAAATATTCATGGATGTTGCAACCCCACGACTATTTTTTGCCAAGTGTTACCAACTAATACCCCATTTGCTCTTGCCATTACTCTATTTGCTTCAAGTGCATCTTCTTTCTCTTTTAGAGTCCAAAGCTGATAGACGCTAGAGTGGTCTTTTTTTCCTCTTTTACCTTCATAGGATTTAGTTTTTGGTGCTATTCTAACACAAGATATTGTCTTATGGTCATCATCATCAAAGTCTAAACTACATTTGCAACCATCACAAACGTCATATTCAAAAACCGTATCATCCTCTTTTTGTAAAAATTCCACTCTATGTTTTGCTGGAGCATTGTTTTCTACATTGTAACTCCAGCTTTTCCAAGTTCCATCTGCTGCATAGTCTTCACATCCAAAATTATATTCACATCGGTTTTCTTCTTTCATACTTAGTATAGGAAACAACTTCTATATATAATTATATAATTAATATAATTATTATATTATGCTTTTATGGATATATTCATAGTGATTTCACTTTTGCCCTGTTCGAGTTTTACCTTTAGGCCTGTAAATTTCAAGTCATAATCCAACACTTTCATATCGTCTTTTAATTCAAATTCTTTATCTGAGGTTTTCATGACTATTTCAAATTCATGACCATAATTCAATTCAGTTTTGACACATCGAACAAATTCTACATCTTTAAAGATACGTGGAAGCATTTCCTCTTTTACCATTCTTGCTAGTAGGTAATTGTTATCCAAAATAGCAATCTTTGAACGTTGTCTCAAACCTCCTAGAGTATTGACCCATTGCTGGTTTCCATCTCCTAAAAGAACACTTTGCTCATAATAAAATACCAGGTGAGCAACTTCATCACTTTCCTTGAAAGGTTCAGTTTTGTATAATCTTCTAAGAAAACCTGCCTTTTTGGCACTCTTTATTTTAATGTCTTCACCTGAGGATAAACTAACCATTAAGTTTGCAAACAATCGATGTAATGAAGGGTGAATATCAGGCAAGTGTTTTAGAAAGAACTTCATTTCATCATCACTGTAAATAAAAGCAAAATATTTTTCCTTCACAAATTTATCAAGGTCTTGATGTTTTACAATAGTCTTAGGTGTTGAACTATATTCTTCAGTCTCACAATTTGGATTCAAATAAAATACCATTGGTAATAATTGGTCTGTACCATAGATTATGATTCTGTTGTCTTTCTCTAGTAAATATTTAGAATCTTCAATCCAATCTTCACAAAATGCAAATTTTCTCTTATCTTCTGCTATTTCCTTTATGGTCATAGCACCTTTGTTGGTAGCACAGACAATATTTGGAATATCATCCTTTAACCATTCTGAGAAATTTCTACATTCATAATCTGCTAATTCTTTGGCATTTCTAAGGAAGGTGTAGGGGTTTTGGTATTTCTTTACAAAGTTTAAGACGTCATTAATTGGCACGTTGTCTATTTTGATATAATTATCATCTATTGCCTCCAAGTCAACTATTCCATGTTCATAATAACTCGCATGGGTATGGCCTATCAACTCAAATTCTATTTTCTGTAATTTAGGGATAACCACCTTGTTGTCCAATAAAATCTGTTTTCCATCGGGAATTCCCCAGGTCTTTAGGAATTCAACATCTGACCTCCAATCATGCTTTGAGGTTTTCTTGACGGTGAATAATTTACTGTCAGGCTTGAACTGTTTGATTTTATTGCCCATACCAATATTCTTGTAGCCTTGATACACCAAATCGTTATTTTCTCGTAATTTCGTTACGATAGTTACATCACCATAGGATTTTCCTGTGTAAATTACATCTCTTGTATCACAATTATTTAGGCGATAAAGGTCAAGTTGACATGATATAGGTGCTAAATCAGGATGTGTAGCCAACCAAAGATATTCGTATTTCCTTTCAGACTTTAACCAGTCTGAATAATTTCTAATATCTAAACTGCTAAAGTATTTTCTTATGGCAATTAAAATCGATGTTTCTAATTTCTTGTCAGATTCTTCCCTCATTCTGTCTCTATCAGGCATTGGTTGAAACTTTCTTTCATCTTTGATATTGAGTAACCACCAACTGAAAGGTACTCTAATTGAACTGTCAATAGGAGTACCAAGAAGATGAATGTGAGAGTAATTACTAGAAGTATGTCCACCTGTAACTAAAGCAACCAATTCAAAATCTTCTGTATCTATTCTAATCAGGTTGTCTTGTTTGGTATGTGCTTTCTCAGCTTCAGATTGAAAGGTTTCTTGAAGTAACTCTTGAATACCATGTCTCATTCGGTACGGAATATCATCACAATTATTCAAGTTTAGAACTGTTCTGACTCCTGAATATTTGGCCAAACCATCCATTATCTCTGCTAGTGATTTAATATCAACCTCAGGATATAGGGTCATTGAAAGTTTAGTTCCAAACCCTTCTTTGGTACAATCCCCAATAGGTTGAAAACTCATACCATCTTTGGCAACCATCTTGTATTGGTCACCTTCTCTTGTTCTTGTATCAATAATTACAACAGATGATAAAGTTGTATAGGAGGCAAAACCCATTCCGAATTGTCCAACCTCAGTTTCATCTAGATTGTCTGATGTTCCCAACTCTAAAAGAACTTGCTTGAATCTGTCCTTTGAGATACCAATTCCATTGTCCTCTATTACAAGTGACCTTTGTTCTTCATCTAGAGTAACTGTAATTTCAGGGTCAATATCGGAATATTTCTTGGCGGTTATTCTACAAGCCCTAGCAGAATTATTGTATAATTCCCTTAGGCCGCTTGTAGAATTTTTGTACAAATCCTTGGCAATTCTTTGAATAATCACCTTTTCATTAAGTTTAGTATGAATAACACCGTCAACGATAATATCATCAAAACCAGTTGTAGAATTATCAATTTTGAGTGGTTTTTGTTCAGTTATCTGAGGTGAATAGGTTTCTATTTTTTCATTCATTTCTAAGTTATAGTTGAGTTGGTGGATTATATATATTTTTATAATAAATATAATTGCTATACTTTAATATATAAGATATTACGACATTTAATATGGAAAAACTTGTATTATCGCCATTGGGAAGTGATAACGACATTACAACATTAAGAATTACCAAACTGATTCGCAGAAAGTTAGGCCTCTTAATTGATGGAAATGAAACTCTTGACTTTGGGCTTGAAAGGTTATTAGATGAGAAAATTGCAGAATTAAAGCAAAGGCAATGACAGAATCTAAACCAAAGAATATGGCCAAGCAAATTGAAATGTTAAAGCCTGAGAAAATCATCCTGGCAAATTGTATTTTTGATAAACTAAATCCCAATGAAATGTCTGATGAACAGGATAATTCCTTGGGCAAATCCCTTTCTACATTTGGTTATCTAGGAGATTTGATTGTTGTTCAACCAGCAGACAAAAGAGGAAAACACTATGTTCATCATGGTGAGCACAGAATTAAAAAACTAATTGAATCAGGCAACGAATGGGCTTGGGGATTCATTAAAAAGATGACCACCTTACAACACAAGGCTTATCGTCAATCCATGAACAAACTGCGTGGAAGTCATGACCCTGAGAAAGACAGGCTTGAGTTAGAATACTTTGCCAAACAGAATAAACTGGATTTCCTTTCTCAACTGATAGCAACCCCAAAGGAAGTTTTGCTGCTTACTCAAGAAGTTGCACCAATAATTACAGAAGACCAAAACCCCATTGAGCATTATCATGATTCATTCCTAGAAGGTAACTTGAAACAAATTCACCTGGTATTCAATAATGAAGAATTTCTAATAATTATGGAACAAATTGAACTATTACATACAGCATTTGAGACAGACAACAATACGGAAATGTTTAAAAAATTGATTAATTTCTATTTCAGTAAGCAAGATGAAAACAATACAAGTAACAAGGATTGATGACTTTGACCCCAAACAGTATGTCAAACGCACTGCTGTAGAGTCAGATTATGAAACCCTGATAAAAGAATCCTGTAAAATCTATGACAAGGACACAGGAGTATTACTTGCCGTTTATCTAATAATGCCTAAAACTCCAACAGAATTGTTACAGGCCATACTCAGCATAAAGTACGGTACTAACAAACGCTTGGCTGGAGTAATTACACATTCAAGAATCTTTGGGTACAAGCCACGAGAAAAAATCAGGAATGATATGTGCACATCAACATCTCTAGTTACAGAAAACCCTCAAGAACATAGGGTGATTTGCGAATTTGCTAATCAACTTACAGAATATTACAAAACCTACTGTGGAGAAATATTTGATGACCATCTCGCAATAGCCAATGAAAAGATACTTCCAGAGTGGAAGATTGGCTCAACTCCTTTTAGTAGTGGGATTGTCAACCGTAACAACGCATTACACTATCACTTTGATTCAGGTAATTTCAAAAACGTTTATTCCAATATGGTAGGTTTCAAATCCAATGTTAAAGGCGGCTATTTGGCCATCCCAGAATATAATATTGGCCTTGAAATAGCAAACAATTCAGTTGTTCTATTTGATGGACAAAAAATCCTTCATGGTGTTACTCCTATTAAGAAGATGAACAAAGACGCATACCGATATACCATTGTCTATTACACTTTACAGCAAATGTGGAAGTGTGAGCCATTAACTGAAGAACTTGCCAGGATAAAACATGAAAGGACAGCACTTGAACGCAGAAGAATACTGAGGTTAAAGGGTGAAATCCCCAACGAGATTTGAGCAGACAAGTAAATATCAATCAACCCCTCTTTCAGGATTTTTGTGAATTTAGTCAAAAGCAACTACAATGTAAGGACAATGACCCAATGTACCCAGTATTAGAATCAGTATTCAAACAACGAGGATATGATGAAGAAACCAAACTGTGGTATCTATTCCTGTACACTACATTCTATCATGTAGGGTCTGCTGAAAGGGTCTTTGAAATATATCCTCAGAAGGTAAAAATTAATCCAGACAAAGTTGGTGCTTTTGAGACTGGAGTGGAAAGACGTGGGTTCAGAGGCAATCTCAAGTGGGTCTTTCTAGTTAATGAATTAGACAAATACGATTCAATGATTGACTTTGTATCTCCAACTAAACGAGGTGGTATGGTAGGCTGGAAGGAAATGAGATTAAGGTTTGAGGAAATGAAGAACAATGGTGCTTGGTCTTCATACAAGTTTGCAGACCTTCTTGCTCACGTAATGCATTATCCAATAGAGGCCGATGACTTGGGTACAAATCCCTCAGTATTGGAATGTGCTGAGATGGTATTAGGCCTGGACAAAAAATATATCAAAGTATCAGGAAATATCCAAAACGCCTTTCTAGAATCTTGTAAAAAAGCAGGAGTAATGTTTACAGGCCTTGACCAACTTGAAACCTGTCTATGTGACTTTCATACTGTCCTTGATGGTAGGTATTACGTTGGGAATGATATTGATATGAATATGAAACAAATTCCAGACAAGCCTCAATTTTGGAAGGCAAGACAAGAGGTATTCAATCATGAATTCTTAGGGGAAAAACATGGCTACATTGGGGAAAGAAAACCCCTCAAGAAGAAATATCTTAACACTGGTAAGTTATGAATTGGTTATTTTGGAATCCTTTTTTGACAGGTATGTTTCTTGGTGGTTCAATGATTCTAGTAATTTGGGGATTGACGAATAATATATGACACCTGACTGGATATGTAAGGAGGATGAGGTATGAAGTGTTATTATCCGAAATGTAAAGAATGGTCAACTGTTATCTGTACCTGTTGCTTTGTGGAATGGTGTAATGAGCATATTGATAATCATTATGAAGCCATGAAAATAGGACTGAAACAATGAAACCCGAAGATAAAATTTTAACAGAATCAGATTTTAAAATACATGGTGATAAAGTCAAGTTAGATGTTTGGTTAAGAAAACATGAAATGAAACAAATCCTAGAATCATTAGAGTTTTACGACATAGTAAAGAATGGTGAGATTTGTAATATTATGAAACATAGAGAACTAGAACAAGAAAACAAGGAATTGAATGAGAAGGAGATTGAATTAACAGAATGGATTGCAAACTTAATTAGAAGTAGTGAGAAAAACAAAGAAACAATCCAAAAGATTAGAGAGGAAATAAAGGAACTCAAAGAAACAATCCAAAAGGTTTATGATATATTGAACCAAGTTATCGATGATTATTCAAAGCAAGTTTGGGAATCTGAGACAAATCGTAAAATGGTTGTAAAACATCTCGAAGAAATCCTAAAGGAGAAGAAATGACACCTGACTGGATTTGTAAGGAGGATGAGGTATGATTGATTTAGATTATATAATTTGTCCTTATTGTGGGTTAGAAATCAAGATAAGAAACCCGTTTTATTATCCCTTTAATTGTGAAATTTGTGATGGGTTAATTGAATGACACCTGACTGGATATGTAAGGAGGATGAGGTATGAGTGAAATCTGTGAGGAATGTAAATACTTTTACAAAATGGAAAATTGGGATATGTGTATAGGATGTGCTATGGGATGAAAGCTGAATGTTTACAATGTCATGAGATATTAATCTCTACCTCACAGCATGATTTTCAACAATGTCAATGTGAGAATAAAACTATGATTGATGGAGGCGGTGACATAGGTAGTAGATATGGTGGTGTGAATATGAGCCTAGTAAAAATAATTAATGGAGGGAAGGAATGACACCTGACTGGATTTGTAAGGAGGATGAGGTATGATGAAAAGAATTCTACAATACATTGGAGGTATGCCTGTTTCAGGCAAGACAACCCTAATGAGAAGAATTCGTGAGCAGTTAGGGGAAATGACCCTTGAACAACATGGTCTGCTTAGGTATGAGGACTATCCAAATCATGTCATTCTGGGAATATACGCAGGTGAACTCTTTGATGGAACGGATAAACTATCAATGGCCGTAACATCAGACGCTGTCACTTTCTTACGTGATAACAAAAAGACCGTACTGGTTGAGGGTGATAGGCTATTTACAAAGAAATTCCTTGATTCAGCAAAGGCCTTGAATTACAAGGTTGTAATTAATATCCTAGAGGTGGGAGATTCAGCAGAAATTGCCAGGAGGTTTGCTCAACGAGGTGCAATGCAAGACATAAAATTCCTTAAAGGAAGATTCACCAAGATTGAAAATATTAAGCATGATTTTCCTCACGTTGTAATTAATTCAAATAATCCTGTTGAATGGCCAAAGATTGAGAAGATAATAGGAATTAATTAAACGGTTTTTCGTCAAGACCGCAAACTTCAATTTTCCGTTTCAAGTAGGAAAACCACTTTGGTGTTTTATTATTTACGTGGAACCAATCCCCACGATTAGTAATAATAAGACCAACCATTTATTTGTATATAAAAAATATATTAATTATATAATTATATATAGAACTGGTTCGCAATACTAAGTATGAATAATCAAACCAACCAAGAATTTAGTTATAGATGGACTTGTTCCCACTGTGATGCAGTTTCATTGTCTTCTGACAAACCTACAAGTTTTGGCAAATCAGACCACCAATGGACAAAACACGAAATTATAGGAGTGGTGGAAGACGCATGAAAAACGGATTTACTAAATTTCAAAACGAAATAATCTACAATGTAGAACAAAAAATGGCAGAAGGTGATACTTTTGACGATGCAGCAATGTACGCTGCTCATGACCTTGCCATAACAGAATTATACGTCAAAGAAACCTATGTTTCATACAAAACAATGATGGTGGTTACTAAATGAGCACCCTATTTTTAACCCTTGAAGAATGTATTGTACGTCAAAAAGGTTCATTCATTGGCGTAGTTATCAAAGAGTCAGCACTTTCAGCAGGGTCTAAAGATGGCAATGATTGGACAAAAAAGACCTTTACAATTCAAGATGTAACGGCCAATATTGACCTAATTGCTTGGAATGAGGAAGTAACGAAAATCAAGGTTGGCTGTAAATACGAATTTGTTGGCTGTTGGTGGAAAGACTACAAAGGTACAGTACAATTATCCTTTGGAAATTACGCTGAGATTAAACTCATAGGCACAGAGCCCATCCCAACCAAAGATGTATCTCAGCAAGTAATTGACAATGTAGAAAAAATATCAACTTCAGACAAATTACCTAAAATAAGTGCGGCCGCAGCAGAATTTGTTGAGAATGAGGTATTATTCTTACTCCAATTGGAAGAAAAGGCATGGGAAACAATGCTAAAACATTTCCCAAATCTACAACTGAACCCTCAGAAACTAGGTATGTACGTGAAAGAGATTTATCGAGAGTCCAAAAAGAGTAATTTTACAAAGGCAACAAATCTAGGAGATGGGTTCACTGAGTAATCACGTATGTAGAACTTGTGGAGTCACCTTTGATTGCGGCTATGGTGACCCCTGTAGTTCAAAGGGTGAATCAATCGATTGTCCATTATGCCTAGAAGACTATAAGAAAATGGGATTATTGGAGAATTTGATATAATGGTATGCGAATCTTGTGGTGGAGAAAAGCACAGGCACACTATGAAGTGTTATTATGAAATGTATCTGGGCTCTGGAAAATTTGATTATCATGAATGGTTTGAAAATAAAACCCATGAGGAAAATCTAAAACGTGTAGCAGAATTAGGAGATGAGCATTTCTAAATGATGACTCATAGAATTATATCTTTTGCCCAGGCAAGAGCAAGATTCATTCGTTATGGTAGATGTTTCCATCAGGAAGACCACCTTGAAGTATCATTCCCCTACAACTGTGGAGTCAAATTGGTTGATTGTAAGGTCTGTGGGGAAAGGATTAGTGAAGAAAAACTGAGTAATGTATAATTAATATATTAGTTATGAATAAAAATACAGTATGACGCTGGGTATAGAATATGATAATGGAAAGTTCAGGAAGGTCTTTGAAGACACTTCAAAAAAAGATAAGAAACTTGTAATTAAGGAATTTAAGAAATATGTTAAAATCCTTTCAAATCCTACTAAACAACAACTGGCAAGGAAGAAAAATGCTAATTGAGAGTGATGAAAATAATCTCCTAAAGGTTGAGATTAATCGCCTATTGAAAATCAAAAAGCACTATGAGTATAATATGGAATTATCAATCAAACAGACTGAACATTACAAGAAGATAGTTGACGCCTTTAAGGATTTCAATGACAGTTTAGATGATAAAGAACTATGGCATGGATTTGATGTATCAGACGCTATTGAGGCAATTCTAAAGAAATACGGTGAGAGCAAATGAGTGTTAAAGATTATAGTGAATTATGTGAATTATGTGAAAAATCAATAGCTACACAGATAATCTATTGTGGTGAATGTAAAGAACCACATCCATTGTGTGATGATTGTTTTGTTAAAAGAATAGATACAAACGCACCTGATTTCAAAACATTAGAAGATGCTAGAGAGTTACCATTATCATATTTTACAAAAAAGAAAAACTTGGGATTGAGGTAATTAGGAATGACTGTTGATAACAAACCTGTTTTGCCAAAAGAATCCAAGGGTGGTAAAAAAGGCCGCATTGCAGGTAAAAAGGCTGGGAACAATAAAAAACAGACACTAGAACATCAACTAAGACTAGAATTAATGAAAAACTGTATGATATACGGCAAGTCATTTGAATCCTCAGTATTGTATTTTAAATCCAAAGGCTATTCTTTAGGCCATACAAATTTTACAGAACTTAGGAATGAATTAAAATCTGCTAAAGAACAACAGGAATGGTTCAGCAGGGAGGCATTATACGTTATAGAGGATGACCATCATTTGTCAGTAGATAGGATTAGATTAATGGAGAATAGATTATTGGAGGAATTTGAGGCTGTATCAGCAACTCAATTTTACAAGTACGTCAATCAAGGAACAGCACAGCAAGAGATAATCAGGAATAAGAGTCATGATGCTAATCTCCTATTAAGAATCATAGCACAATTCCAATCACTACAAGAGACTAAAACCAAGATGTTTGGTGCTACTCCAATGGTTCAAGAACTAATGGAGGTTCATAGAAGGCAGGAAGATGAACAAGGCGTTACAACTGAAAAGGTGATTACGACTGGCTAATTGTTCAACGTGTGGTCAGGCAATAAAGAGAATTACTTGTTCATTCTGTGGAGTATTAGTTAGAGCAGCTAGAAAGACCCATCACCTAAGCAGGTGTGCTAGATGTGATTTTAATTGTAGGTGCGATAAGGAATTTTATGAACACGTTAAAGAGAAACATGAACAAGGCGTTACAACTGAAAAGGTGGTTACGACTGACTGAGCAAAAAAATCAATCAAAAGTATTAACAAAATGTTGCCTAGTTTGTCATAAAATTTTAATGATTTCTAATTGTAATTATTGTTCCAGATACAAGATTGTAACTGCAAAATCAATCGTATGTACTAAATGTTACAGTGAACTAATTTATTCGGATATACTGAAAAGCGTTGAATCGTCATGAATTCTTGATTATCTTATGGAAGAATAAACTGAATGTTACTTAATACTGTTTCAAAAGTAACGTATGAGGCCAGGATTGGAAACCCCTATGTAACATCTGTTAAAAAAGATACAACACCAATCCCAAAGAGGTTTTATTGCCATTGGAAACTAGAAGGGGATGAAATCCAGTATGACGAGAAAGGTTGTGAACTGGTAAATGATAATGAATTAAGATGTTGTTTCACCCATAGAGTGGCCTTACCCACTAGGAAATGGGAGACAGACACCCCAACTGTGGAAGTTATTCCAGTAGAATTAACTCACTTTAACAAACGAATGATGGACAATTATTTCAAACATAGAAAGTATTCCCAGAACAAATGTAGAGGTTCAGGTGCTTCTGAGATTCTTACTATTCGGTATATGGTCTTCAAGTATGCTGTGATGACTACTGTTAAGAACAGAAAGTGTATTGTTTTGCCTGGAACATCTTCTAAACTATCAGATGAATTCTCAACTAGATTGAAAGCATTATGTGATAAAATACCTCAGATTTACAAGAAGATACCTACATCAGACAAGCCAAAGGAGTTTTTATTCAAGACTGGTGGAAGAATAATCCTAACATCAGCAACTCCAGACGCAGACAGAGGATTTGAGAATGTTGGTGATATTATCCTTGAGGAAGTTGCCCATTGGGAGTTGATAGATGATATGCCTGTGTATTACGCTTCAGAAGGTGTTCATGAGAAAACAAAGTGTCACATTGTTCACAGTACAACTCCAAGAGGTAAAAGAGGATTTTATTATAATCTAGTATGGTCACCTGACGCAACAGGAGATTTCTACAAGCACGTTACAAACTGGCGTGAAGTAACAGGTCTACCAGTAATGACAATTGAGGAATTGTACCCACTAGGAGAAATCACACCTGAAAAGTTCAAAGAACTACAAGCGGAATGTCTCAAAAAGTACAAGACAGAACAACCATACCAAGACTGGTACAATTCTTTCTTTATCGACAATGGAGGTGTTATCCCAATTGAGGAATTGATGGATGTACCAATCCCCATTCTAGATATTAACGCCATTGTAAATGATTCAAGAACTGATAGAAGTCATTATGACCAAGAATTAGATAACAAATTCATCTCAGGCCAAAATCGAGCCATTGGAGTATTTGCTGAATCAGATATGAAAGCAGATGACTTGAGGCAACAGATTCAGAAATACAACCAGGGAGTATTAGACCAAAAGCCTTTCAACCCTGATGATTTCTCGTGAGGGATTATTTACTCATAGGCCTTTAAATATAAATAATATATTAAATATAGTTTAATATACTTGATTATACTTTATCTAATTATGAAAACTATAACACCAAAAGAATTTGAGACTTTGTTTCATATTGTTTCAAATCAAAAAGTAGAAGTTGATGGTGTAAGGTACGCATTTTTAGATGACCTTGCATCAAAATTAGCAGCAAGAGGTACTACAGCAAGAGGCCTCAATCCTTCAAGTATTTCTAGCGGAACACCACAAGACTATCAAAACCACAGATATTTAGAATCACTCAAAGCAAGATTAAGTCGATGTGAAGATGATATGATTGCTAAAGCATTACAGTCCAAAATATACGTAATGAAAGATGTGATGAAAGAGATTGAGGTGACAGCCCAATGAGCCAATTCCACACTTGGTGGCTTTTACTTAGCCAAGATGACAAAGAATTTGTCCTAAGTTTTTTGGGATGGGCTGGTTCATCTACTGACGCAAGAAAAATGACCAAGGAACAACTAGCACACGTTGAAACCTACTATGACAACCTACCAAACTATGAGATGAGCCAATAATGAAGACACAAGAACAAATGAATCAAGCAAGTAGACAGGCTGAGGCAAAATACATGAAAGCCTCACAAACCTTGACCAATACACACGCTGACAAACTAATGGCTGTGAAAAAATGGTATGATAGGGAAAATGCAAAGGTATGGAATCAATATGTTACAGATGTAGAAGCAGCAAAGAGGCCTGAAAACTAATGACACACACTACCTGTCAAACTTGCAGAAAATACATTTTTGCAGGAGACACTCACACCTGCCCAAAGCCTCACGACTGTGCAAAAGATGGCCACAAGTGGAAAGTCTGTATCACCTTTACGACTTGTACTGAATGTCATATAGCCAGAGAAAATTCACCCTTGTTAGTACCAAGTGAAGATGAATTTGGCCTACTCACATTGGAGGATGACGTATAATGAAGACCTGGTGTGAAGAAAAGAAACTCAAGGAATATCAAAAACTCTTTGGCAAATCTTCAAAGGGTAATTTCTTTGTTGAAGATACCGTACCCATTCCACACCCATTTACTGTTGGAACAAGAATAGTTACTTACACATCAGACCATCATGGGGGAATGTTAGGTGAGAAAGCAATCTTGGCCTATGAGGAAGAACACCGCAGAGGTGCTTGTGAACACTCAACAGGTATTGGAAAGTGTCAAAGGATGTACGATGAACATCAGAGTGCGTTATTGATAGCCTGTAAAATCGATATGAAAGACAAGAAAGATGATTCCAAGGCCTGTAAGGAATTACACAACTATCTATTGAAGAACAAGAAAAAATGTGAAAAGGAAAAACTAGCAGGATTTGCTTTCATAGATAGGAGGGAAAAATAATGGGTACTTGGAGATGTGGCACTTGCCATAACCTAATGGTAAGAAACCAACAATCAATGTGTAGAGCAGTTGGACATGAAGCACCATACGATGATGAGGCTGGTGATGACTATGAATAAGCAAGTCACCGTAACCATTGATGAATACCACATAGGACTAATCAAGGAGATTGCTGACAAGACCTTTGAGGGCAATTTCTCTATGGCCTTGAGGTCAATCATATCTCATGGTCTGCTATGGAAACCTGAATAATTCTAACTTTTTATAGGATTATATTTTTTATATTCTTGTGGAAGTTAGATTTGTAGAAAATTTTGATAATCTTCCTCAGGCCTGGACAAAGAAAACCCTAAAGTCAGCATTTCTAGATACAGGAGGAACATCAGACTCAGCGTGTCTAACAATGTGTAGGGTTGACATTGAGAATAGAATTATCTATGTTACAGGTGCTATGTTCTGGAAGGTTGATGAGAAAGAAGGAATATTGTTTGCTACAATACGAAATGACATTGCTAAATTACACTTGATAAATAAATTTGATTTGATGGGCTGTGAGACTAACAACTATGGCAGAACTGAGATGGAATCACTAAGAAGGGAATATGGAATAAAGATGATAGGAATTAACACCACTGGAAAGATAACCAGCAAAGTTATCCTAAAGAAAGGCCTTTCAATGGACAAGGAACAGATAATTAAATTTACAAATGCCTGGAGACAACATCCAATAGCAGACCCAGACAACAAATCCAAACTGGGTCAAATCAAATTTCTAAAACAAAAAACTACTGAACTACAAAGGGTTGTTGATGAGTTGGATTCTTTCGTTAAGAAAATGCCTGAAGGTATAGGAAGCACTGGAAGGGCAAAGTTTGGTGCTGAAGGCCAACAACACGATGATGGTGTAATGAGTATGCTAGGAAACTTTCACGTAATTAAAACCAAGATATTCAAGATTTACACTGGTATTGGAACTGTTGGTGTTGTACCCAATGTTCACGAAAGGGTAACAGACAAACCTCCATTGGAAGGCGGCAGAGCAATGGGCACTATATCTACAACAGATATTGAGAATGAGATATTAGGAATATAAGAATTATATATTAGTATAATAATTATATTCTAACGATGGATGAATATTCCAATGCCGTAAACAGGATGAATAATAATATCAAAGACAAATGGGTTGAATTGGCCAATGAAATAGATGATTTTGTAAAATCTAAACTTGTTGAAATGGAAAGTTTTATTGAATCACATAACGATTGTTTCTTTGATGAAAATAGTGTTTGTCCTGCTTGTGGCAAATCATTAGAATTTGGTGAAGATTTTATGAAGGTGAAAAATTGAGTGAAGAATGTGAGATTAATCCACTTGATAGACTCTTAGAGATTACTCACCTTGAAGATTTTGAGGACAACCCAACCGTACATCTAGATGAATGGGCTAAACTAAAGGAGGAAATCACTCAGGCCTTAATTGATTCTAAAAGATGGAATTCTTTAAAATCAAAGTTATCACCATTAGGTGACCCAATAGTATTAGACCAGGCAATTTTAAAATTAGAACAAAAGATTGACCTTGATAAGGTCTTTAAAGATAAACTAAAGATTTGGGCCAATAACGATTTTCGCAAGTCTCAATTACCCGACTGGTTGAAACAGGAGTTAGAACTGTAAAGCAGAATATAGTTAATATAAAACTTATAACCAAGAATATGTGAGTAAAATTATGCCAGCAAAAAAGAAAGCAAAGAAAATTTCAGCTAAAACTGTCACAAAGGAGTCTTCAACAGCAGCAATCGTAGCAGGTAAAATAGATGGTGAATTTTGGCTATGGCCAAACGGAATGAGAACTCACATCAATCATATCGCACAATCTGTCAGGAAAGGCTATCCATTACCAAGGGGATTGTACGCAGAGGCTGAAAGAGTCAATAGGCCTAATCTTAATTTAATTATAGCAAAAGCAAAATCCCAAGACCTAAAGGATGACAGGGATATTAATGCCTGAGCACATCATAATTATCAATTCAATGGGAGGTGCGACAGCATTAAGCTGCCAATCACTAGGTATCAACAACATTGAATTCCCTTACGCTGAACTAACAGGTGAAGCAGTAAAAAAGACCATTTTGGATTATCTCTTTGTAAAAGAGGCAGACGTGGATTATGATTTAGTGATAGTTGATAATAGGCCGCCTGAAAAGAAATTTAACGAACAACGTGAGAAGGAATCAAAAGAATTCAAAAAGGCTAATAATCAACTGTTTTCTTCACGAATGATGAAGTGACTAAATTGAAAAGGGAAAAGTGGTCAGTTTATGCAGAAATATTACGAGCTTGTAAAACACCTGAAATTATTAGTGTAATTAATAGAGATTGTAATCTTTCACACTATATTGGCATGGAACACATAAAATTTCTAGAATCAAAGGGATTAATTGAAATTATTTCACAACATGAGAATAGAAGTTCATACAATAGAACAAGGGAAAATATAGTTACAAGGTTTGCAACAACTGAAGTAGGCCTAAAGTTTATTGAACCAATAGATAGGATTCAACAAATATTGGCCTAACATCACCTTTTTATCCTAATAGACTATTGAGAAACAGTGGCAACTAAAAAGAAGGTTAAAGCCCGAAAAGCACCCGAAAATCACCCCATCTACACCAAAATGGATGAAAAGGTACAAGAAAAGATAAAGGAAATTGAAAAAAATACCCCAAAACCCCTTCAAGTGAGAGTCGCAGGTATATCTTTTAGCGATTACGCTGAGGTGAAGTTCTTAGGAGGTGATGGAGTACATGACCCATTCATTCAAAAATCGATGAATGTCAATATAGATAAAAATTACAGACCTCAGATGACTCAACAGCCTATCAATGTCACTAGGAGTCAAGAAGGTGTCTTAACTGTAAAACCTTTCACCGCAGCAGAATTTAAAAAAATGGGAGCACCTAACAAGGACAAAACAGAGGTGAACATCTTCACAGGTGCTGTACAACCAGTTAAACAGAAAATTATTTGGCCAAAATATTATCAAAACCCTTACCAGTATCAGGATTATGTATATCTTCAAGACATTTACGCAAATACCATCTGTGGAAGAATCTTTGATGTATTGGGATATTTCGCACTGGCCAATGGAATTAAACCTAAATTACGAGTGAGAAATGAATCAGCATTTGAAAATGATGACGCCAAACAAAAAGCACTGAAAGAACACCAATGGATGATTGACGTATTAGAGGAAATAGAAAGAAACATCTCAACTTCATCTACTCCAGCTGCTTTTGGTACAAAAGATACTGGAAGTGAATTACCAATTGGGCCAATTGCAACTGCTGAATCTCCTAGCACCCCAACTTATGATACACCGCTACAAGCAAAGTGGTTTGCCGCTTTTATCAATAAAATGATGTTTGGACGTGATATGGTTGTTCCAAGAATAGACCCAGATGATAATGAAGTAAATGTAATGGAAAATGGAGAGGAGGTAACTTACAAGAATATTCCAAAAATAATACTGGTAATTCACCCCAGGGATATGGGATTCAACTTTGTTGATTACATGACTCATAGATTATTAGGAATTCAACTGAACAATTCTAACTGGATTTTAAGGCCTGATGAGATGATATTCTTTGAGAACAAGCCTGATAATCCTGTCTATGGTTCTAAATTTTACGGAATGGCTGAAGCACAATCCATGATGGGTTCAGCTAGAACTCTAAGAAGAATCATTGAGGTTGACTTTCCTCTGATAGCCAAGACTAGATGGAGTGGAATGTATTGGCTAGTCTTCAAGAGAAAGGGTGAAGGCATTGGAACTTCTGATGAGGAATTAAGAAAGATTCTGGCCAACATAGAACTTAACGGAATTAACGCAACTTTAGAGGATGAACCCAAGGATGACTTTATGCTACACAAAATAGATTTAGACCCAAAAATTGAAGGATTACTCCAGACCGTTAAAGATTTGATTGCCTACATGATGAGCCAAGTAGGAATTCCTCAGGGATTATTGTATGGTGAACAGGATTTGAATAGAGATACCTTAAAGAGCAAAATTGGTGCTTGGACTAAAGGTTCACTAAAGAAATACAGAGAGCCATTCCTTCAAGCAGTAACTGACCAATGGTACAGACGACTTGTTAAAACTCTAGAAGACCAATCTGAAAAGTGGAAAGAAGGTCTAAAACTCTTTGAAGTGTATGCTGATGTTGATGAGTTTAAACTGGACAGCAGAGAAGAATTACTCAATGCTTTGATGATACTAGAGAACATTACAGGTGCTTGGACAGATGAGGCCAGAGCAAGATTCTTGGAAATGGAGAATCTACAACAGAATATTGACCCTGATAAGGATGAGATGGACATTCCTCCTATGCCTGGAGGTGGTGGAGGATTTGATGTTAAAGACAAACAATCAGGACAGGAATTTGGAGTGAGTAAAACACCTTGAAAACCTGCTGTCAGACAAGAGATAACCTGAAAATTCTTGACGACAATACAGCACTATGCAAACAGTGTGGAGATAAACACACCATTTACTCATAGGTTCATAATCATGGAAATAACTATGGATGTTAACATTTTAATCGCAATAGCAGGTTTTATCACTCCAATTTCACTGATTGCTGGTAGATATTTTATAAACAAGGAAAAATGTTTCACAGCATTACAATACACAGTTACTCAATTAGCAAAGCATGACGAAAAGGCCTCAATAGACCATGATGGATATAATGAAAGATTTGATGGTATTGAAACTAGACAACAAAAAAATGAAATTTACTTGAAATTATTATTAGACAATGCTAAAATTCATTATGATTAGTGTGGGGTTTTTACTGTGTAATTAGTATATATAATAAATATATTAAATATATAATTATATATACTTGTTTTACTTATAGATGGTATGAAGAAACAAACCAAGAAAAATAATGTAAAAATCTCACTTCCTTTAAAATTAGCACAGGAAATAGATTCATTGATTATTGATAGTTTGCTAAGATACGATGAAGCAGGCGACACCGATACAAGAGGCTACAAACTACAAAAACAAATTCAAGGTAGGTTGAATGCTGCATTAAAAAGATATTGGCAAAAGGAGGCCGCAGAATAATGAAACAAATCCAAATGGACAGAACTTGGGCAATGCCAAACAAGAATACTTATCAAATTAAACCAATTCACGAATTACTAGCAACAGAAGTTGTTGGATTTTCTGTTGACCCATTTTGTAGAACTTCTGAACGTGCTACAATCAACAATGACATTAACCCCTCCTTTGGAGACCTAAATCATGATGCCTTAGATTTTCTTGATTGCTTTAGTGATGAGGAAGTTGACACTGTACTATTTGACCCACCATACTCACCAAGACAGGTGAGTGAGTGTTACAAGAAAGAAGGAATCAAGGTGACTAACCTTATGACTTCAGGAAAATTCTGGGCTGATTTGAAAGATGAGGTTGCCAGGATAACTCACAAGGGCAGCAAAGTTATCTCCTTTGGCTGGAATAGTGGTGGAATGGGAAAAGGCAGAGGATTTGAGATTGAGAAAATATTATTGGTTGCTCATGGTGGAGGCCATAATGATACAATAGTTACAATTGAAAGAAAAATTGTTGATAATAAAAAAGGAATTGTGAAACACTGCTACTTACCATTCAAAGGAGTATGTGGTGACTGTGGGATGAAAACACAATGAAAACTAAATTAGTAAAGGTCACCTGCCAAACTAAACAAGTGTTCAGTTATGACATAACTACACTTAATAATGAGTTATTGGATAACTAAGATATGAAATCACAAATAATCAAATATCACTTTGATGAGAACTTTAACCAAGTCAACGAAGTTATAGGAACATTTGACACCAAAAAACAAGCAAAAATAACCATGAAAGTATTTGAAAAATACACATCTGATAATTACAAAATAGTCAGAATTTACAATCAAGGCGGTAATTTTTAATGAATAAAACAGAATGTCCAGTATGTGACTGTAAATATGAAACATCTGCTGAATTAATGAGACATCTTTATTCTAGTCACAAAGAACTTACAAGAGAC
>Ga0307379_10000950_pt1 | contig 46945 bp, 74 predicted proteins | sample UN2MG_FD_202237 | JGI IMG/M metagenome (GOLD analysis project Ga0307379, IMG submission 202237) | Soil microbial communities from Risofladan, Vaasa, Finland - UN-2 | ecosystem: Environmental > Terrestrial > Soil > Coastal area > Acid sulfate soil | place: Finland: Risofladan, Vaasa | collected... | reverse complement strand
GTTTCGCTCATATATATAAGTGTAAACTTGGTTTACACTTACAGTAAACTTGGTTTACGGAGGTCATATGTTTTACGAGAATTTGCCAAAAGACAAGGTTGAAAAGATTGTTGATGTTGGGGAGGATGCCATTGACTTAATGTTCGATAAGGCCCATAACAATAGTGGCTTTGACGAAGATTTTTTGGAGTTTTCAGAAAGGGACTGGGAAAAGGTCGCTTTGTGGGAAACCCATCTCCGAAGGGTCTTTTTGGGGGTGATTAATGATATCAAATTTGATTTGAAGAAAGGAAGATTTGTTGGAAACAGAAAAGAGGGGTAAAAATAAAATGCGACTAATACTGGCAGTACTTATAACACTTTCCGGATGTTCGGCATGGGATGACATGTCCTCGCAGCGGCGTGGAGAGATTATTCAAACCGGAATTTACATCGGCATGAGAATCGCCGAAGTGATTATTGCTAATGGGCAACCAAAGTTGAGGTACTCTGCAAGGGACGGAAGCGGGCAGGAATACCTTGTCTATCCGGGAAAAGTCCTTGTTTTTGAGGACGGCGCGTTGATTCGAATCGATGAAAAAGGAAATTAAAATGTATCCAAGAAACCCAGAAATCCCATTTGCAATGGAATTACGAGAAATCGCCGACTGGTTCAATGCCGGAAAAATATTTCATGAGATGAAAGCGGCGGCTGAAATTGGGAAAAAGCATCTTGAAAAGGATGCGGCCGAACTTTCCGACGTGGAAATCGGTACTCTTGAATATTACCATTACCATGTGGAATTGAACGAAGCGAATAAAAAATATAGGATTTCGTGGAAATAATGATCCACCAGTCGTACGAAGAGGGAGTCAGCGATTTCGCGGAAATGGGAACTGATGCGATCATTGAAAGGATATCCAGGGTCTTTCGCGAACATCGGATATCAATGGCAGTTTCGAAAAATGTTAGGGCATACTAAAATAGGAGAATTAAACATGATGAAACTTTGGGAATTTGGAATTGTCGCTTTTATCATCATAGCGATTGTCGGGACAGGATGGGTAAAGAACATTATCAAGTTGTCTAATTGCGATTTCAAGGCCCCGTACAAGGCTGAAATCATTCACGGTGTTGGGATAATTCCGCCTGTTGGCATGATTACGGGTTGGCTTAACGTTGGAAAATAGGAGATGTGACATGGATACATTTACAGACAGGCAAGCGCAAATTATTGGAAAAGAAATTGGCGACAGGATCGCCGTTGAAGTCAAGAGATTTTTCGAAGGGTTCAACACTTATCACATAAGATACTCTTCGAGGGTTGATCTTGCGGAAGTATTCGGAAAGGCAATCGGGGAAGCAATCTCTAAACCCAAAGGTGGTAGGTACAAAAATGGAAACTGAAACCTACAACACGTTGATCAGATTTTTGGATTGGCTGGAAGAAAATGATTATATAGAATTCCTTTCGGCTGCATATTTGGTTGAAAAATTCGATGAGGCAACCAATGAGAAACAAAAAAGGCAACCCAAGTGAAACTTGAATTCGTAGAGCGTGTCATGTCCAAAGTAAACCCGTTCGGAAAATACGTGACGCTTGCAGTGGAACGCCATCAAAACAACCTAAAACACCAAGGGACCAGAGACTTCCCGTGGATATTCTCCGACGATGCGGCGTACAAGTACCTAAACGAATTTCCGAAAATGTCGTTTTGGGCGGGGGATCGCGCCGGGGAGCCTTTTATCCTAATGCCGCACTTTGAATTTATAATCGCGTCTTTGTTTGGGTGGGTACACAGGGAGGTTGGGAATAACCGGTTTGTGAAAGCCTACACAGAACTTGCGCGGGGTGGAGCCAAGTCAACACTCTTGGGAGGGGCAATTGCGGTTGACATGAAACTCGGCGAACACAAGGGAGCGGAGTACTACAGCGCGGCAACCACAGGGGACCAGGCCGCGTTCATCTACGATGCCGGAATAAATCTTTTGGAAACCCATACAGATTTGACCAAAATAAAAAACCGAAATCCGGTGGAATACCAAATAGGTGATGATCCCAATGCGGTTTTGAAGTTTACCCAGTATGTACTCGAAAGATCCGATACGAAAAGTAAGTTCAAAGCGGCAGCTTCCAAAACCGGAAGTCTTGACGGAAAAAATGCGCGAATTGCCGGAGTGGATGAGATACACGAGCATCGCACATCGGAGGTTCATGATTCACTTTGGACAGGAATGAAAAAACGCAGATCGATTTTATTATGGATGATAACCACGGCTGGGTATAATTTTCACTCCATCGGCCGACAACAAAGAGAATACGCGGCCAAGTTGGCGAAAAACATAATTCAGAATGAAAGGTATTTCTCCCTAATATTCACCCCTGACATGAAAGCCGATTGGCCTGATTTGTGTGCCCTGGATGAATATCGGGTATTGACACCCAAGGAGAGGAAAAAAGTTACCCCGGAAGATGACTACACAGATAAAAAAATATGGATCAAAGCCAATCCGGGAATCGAATACGATGTCCCGGTATTGGACTTGATGGAGGCCGATTTTTCCGAAACCATCGCCATACCCCAACGCATAAACGCGTTTAAAACAAAGTGTTTGAATATCTGGTGCAGTCAGGAGACAGTATGGATTGACATATCAAAATGGGATGAATGCGCGGCAAAACCGAAACCCCGCACACGGGTTGCATACGGAGCGGTCGATTTGGCCGGTATTCTGGATCTTACATGCGCATTTTTCGCGGTTCCCAATGCGCCTTGGGTGGATGTCTATTGCCTATCCTGGACGAACAACTCGTGGATAAACGACAAAGAAAATCCATATGCGGACCAGTTTAAACAGTGGGCGAAGGAAGGTTGGGTAACGATACAAGATTCCCTGTTGACAGATTATGATGAGGTTCGCGAGGATATAATAAAGTTTCTTGAGTTAAAAAAACTCACAATCCAAACAATCGGAATTGAAGCCGGATTCGAGGGACACGAGTTTTCAAAAAACCTTAATAAAGCGTTATATGGTCGGGACATAGGCCATAAGCAGGCAAAGGTTGTCAGAGTCGGAATGGGACAATTAACCAGCGCGGTGAATGACACGGAGGCACTGATAAAAGCACAACGCATACGCCACGGCGGGAATCCGGTGTTAAGGTTTTGCGTTGGGAACGTGTCAATGAAAACCGGCTATGACGGTCGGAAACGCCATCCGGTGAAAGCCGGAGGTCAGAATGACAAAATCGACGGAGCGGTGGCGATGTTTTTGGGTATTAATGAAATGTTTCGAACGGAACCAAGGGGGAAGTATGAACAGAAATAAAGAATGGGAATCAAAGTCGATAAGTTGGTTTATCAAGAAGGCTTTCGAAAAGATCGTTTTGGCGGTTGAAACTGATGAAAGATGTGTGTTGTCCATTAATGAATGCAGAGCAATCTACTGTCACCATGCCATAGGGGACGCCATAGGAAATTACACAAAATGGGAATTTGATGAGAAATACAAACTAATAGAGCGTGACCTACAAGGGAATATTGTCGAATGGGGGTAGGTATGGAAGAAACAAATTCCACGATACGTATGACAAATGCCCGGAAGTCTATATTGGAGATATTGGATACCCTACCCGTGGATGAGGGACATACAGTGCTGTTTAGTATACTAAACGCATGGATGGCGTTGTTGATAAAAACCAGTTTAACTGCCGATAAAACAATTCATTAGGGGGGGGGGCTAAAAAAAATGGAAAAACAAACCAAGTCAAAAAATATCAGCCTACTGGTTGTGTCTTTTTGGCTGATGAGTTTTGGGATAGCGTTAATCGGAGTGACAACGGGGGTATGGTTTGGGTGGGTTGCCGGGTTGTTTACCGGCGGTGCTTTAATTGGGTGTCTTGGAGTACTGGTATGTATGGTCGGGTTTGCGTGGGATCTGGCCAGTTTGGAATTTAAATACAAATATAAAAGAACCTCAAAATGAGATGTCATTGCGGATCGAACCAAACCACGGCGTATTCCACAAAACACAAGGTCCGGATAAAGGGGATACAGACCGACGCAACGAAGCGTTATCATAGGTGCGCCAAGTGCGGCTTACGATTCAGGACGTGTGAGTTTTATGTTGATTCGGAGGATTTGAAAATATTTGCGGCATTGAAAAATCTCCTTGTGGGTTATAAAAAACCCACAAGGGGGGTTTCTAAGTCTCATTAATTGCGGCTTTTTGCTCATCGTGCATAAGCCCGAGTTTGAGGATTTGCCGGGTATAGGCGTTACGGGATATTCCAAGTCTTCGGGCATTGGCCGTTAGTGCGCGTTTTATGCACCTCGGCGCGTGGATTGAGAATGTGACATTTTCCGTAGTGGTCTTTGGTCGTCCGAGTTTTTTTTGTATTGCCATTTTGGTTCCCTTCATTCCATAGCGACACGTGCATACTCAGTGGCGCAGTTTTTTGCATCTTTATAACTTTCCGCGGTAATCGTAACCACGTGCCAGCTTTGCTGTGCAATTTCGTATCCCCACGATCCGTTATAGTGTCCAACACGCAATACCGAACCGTCCGCACAGAAAATATATTCCCTTTCCGTATTTTCCAGAGCATTCGATCCGTTTGTAATATACTGCATTAGACGGGTTTTTAGTATTTTTTTTGCTTCGGCTATACCTTTATACACTGGAGGTATAGGTATAGTCATGTCTGTGATGTAATACCCGTTATGTGTGTTTTTTGTCAGTTCAAAGTTTATGTTTATTTTTTCCACCTTCATGGGTTTCTTCTCCTTTTAGTTGGGTTACATATCGATTTCCCATTCCGGAAACCCGAGGATTGCCAGTAATCTTCCGTCCACGAGCGTTTTGTCTTTTAGCAGGTAGAAGGGGATAAGCAGAGCACCCCTTTTTTTGAAATATATTACCTTCATGGTTTTTTTCTCCTTTCATGAAGACTTAATCAGATCGTTTTCGGACATCCATCCAGATTTTTCTCCATCATCCCATTGAACCATATATTTTTGTGTCCGTATCGTCGCTGTTGCGAACGGGTAAACACGATGCTGGGTATCAATAACCGTCCCGGCGCATTTTATAAATGACATCCTTGATCTAACACGATCTCCGTTTTCCATTTGGACCCCCGCTTTCGATTGGGTTTCTTCCCCTTTAATTTGCCTGGAATCTCCGTATTCCCATTATGGTTCCATCTGCGGCTCTTACACACGATTCCGGGCCGGTGTCCGGGCATATTATGTCGCTTCGGTTTTTTGCGGCCTGAAGCACAATCAGGCTGACGATATACATTGTGTCCGGTTCCGGTTCCGGAAGTCCTTGGATCTGTGTGTATATTTTTCGGACACACGGATATCCAAGCTCTTTCTCCAGCCAATTCACTCTACGCGATTTTCCAACCACCCGTGCAATCCCTTCAGATTCAAACCTTGCCAATGCGTTTTCTGCATACACTATAACTCTGTGTGGTGTGAAATTTCTTAGTTTCATAGCGTTACCTCTCCCTATTTATTGTCGTAGAATTTTTGCTTCCATCGTATATAGTTGTTTCGCGTATTTTTCTCTATTGAGAAGGATATCATGTTGTGCATCCCAACCGTTTTCGAAAAGTCCCTCTTCCACAAGCCTCGAAGAGAGGGCAAGTATGGCACTTCTGTATGTTTCATCACTTGCCATACAATTGTCGCAGTGCCCGAAAATGTCGATTATACCCTTTTCGCACATGCCGCACTTTAGTCTCATAAGTCCCCCTTCAGTATCCGTTTATGTGACGGCACCCTGAATAGGCGTAGCCACAGGTTTTCATTTCCTGCCCACAGGCCGGGCAGGTTTTTGGTTCGATCTTCCATTCAAGTATCCACTGGCCGCCGATCAGCGCCTCTTGCATCTTTGCAGTTCGTCCGTCGCAGAGTTCGGCAACCAACGCTATTCCGTTTTTTTCCTCATTCAGGAAAAGTTCTTTTATTTTTGTTTTCATTTCTTTATTTCTCCTTGGAATTCGTTAGTTTCAAGCTTCGTCACATCGTTGTGGTCGCAGATGTCCGCACATCTCGCCGGGGGTGTTGTCTGGAAAACCGTTATGGCAGATCCCAACTGCCAACCCCGCGTTCATTGAACAGACTTTTTTACACCCATCGAACGAACATATCAGTCCGATATAACGCAATTCTCTTCGAGTCTCTTTCATTCTGCCGGTCTCCTCCAAATCGGCGGCGGCGGTCAGAATAATATCTTTTGCTTTCATGGTTCGATTCCTTTTTTTTTGAACGGATAGATAATTCCAAAAAATCTTTCTTGCCAGGGCGGATACGGTCAGTCTTTCCGTTTTTGCGCGTTTTTTTATCTCGACAATCAATTCATTGGTTAACCTAATACTAAGATTTTCCCTTCCGATAGCTACGTCTTGTATGTAACCCGTTGGGCCGCATATCTGCCCGATCCTCGCCTCTGACAATCCGTATTTTTCTGCTATTTCCCGATGCAGCATTCCTTTTTCGCGCATTTTGCGTATCTCGTTATTTCTGTTTTCATATTTTTTGCCGATATTTTTTGCCGCTGGAAATTCGTACACCCCGCGATTTCTTTTAGACATCCCGTATTTTTTCATCACAGCATCCAGTTTTTCCTCTTTCCCGGTTCTGCGATAGTATGTGTACGCCGTGTTGTATTCCTTTTCTTTATCGAAATCAGCTATCATAATCTTCCCCCTCCGCATTTTTCTTCCGTCCAATACGGTGTTATACTTCCTCTTACGTTCGATGATACGATGTTAATTTCCTCTCCGTTGATCTCAATCCGTTCGATTTCGTAGTATGCCGGTTCTGGATCTTCCGGTTGGGTTTCTGCCGGTTCGTATTCAATTTCAACAGGCGCGGATTCAAGGAAATCGAGTTTCCGGTTGCTCCCGTCCCAGTATGACAATACAGGCCAGACCCCTACTCCCGCTTCGCCCGGTCCCTGATCCTGCCATTCAAATACGATCATGTTGACTTTGTAAATCTTTTCGCCGCCATGTAGGGTGGCAATCCACATTTTTTCGGGTAATCCTTCATTAGCGATCTTAAGCGCGATTTCCATTTGATCTTTTTCCGGCAGATCTTCAAAATTTCCGGTTTTCATAACTTTTCCCCTTTTATTGTTGGTTTTTTTTTCTCCCAAAGTACTTGATTCCAAACCCACACCTCCTCCCATTCACAGTTTTCGTGATTCCATTCAACTTCGACAACCTGGCCAAGGTCGACAGCGTTAACGGATTTTCCGTCGTCGTCCGTATGGTACCATCCGTCGTATGCGTCGATCTCGCCCGTTTTTTCGTTCATGAAAATCGTGTCCCGGCTTTCTATTTCGTTTTTAATCGTTGTAAGGCATTCCCCCAACTGCTTTATCGTCATATCCGCAAAATCTTTCATTTTCTATTTCCCCCAGTTATGCCCCGTTTCCGGGGCGTTTTAGGTTTCCCATCCAAGTTTTCCACCATTTTTAAAGATCGATTATCGACGGAATGGCCCTTTTCGCGGTGTCAGACAGGAACAGTTCTTCCAACACGGATCGTCCGTACGCGGCCCGTAAACATGAAACCCTGTGAATATGCGTGACAAACCACCCAGTCGGAAATCTTTCCAGTCGAACTTCCGTTCCTTCCGCTCTCCCGCGATACGCGTTTGGCAGTTTTTCTGTGCAGAGTTCGATCTGGCAGCCGATTTGATACTTTGTAGCAATTCCGAAATTGCTAAGTTGGATTTCCGCTTTTTTAATTGCTTGTTCGATCCTTGTCATATCAAACAAACGCGCCTGACAACCTTTTTCGATGATTGCGAGTCTTGTTGCGATTTTTTCCGTGTCTCTGACGTTGATTTTTGTTTTTTGCAGTTTCATGGTGTTCTCCCTGTTGTTAGTTGTGTCTTTGATAAATACTTCTCCAAAGGTTTATGTCAATTTGGTACGAAGCGTAAAATAATCGCTATCGGTCCAGTCGACAACTTCAAGACCTTCTTTTTTTGCGATCTCTGTGTTGTGGTTAAAAATGTCGATCTTATCGGTACCGACAGCCGGTTTTATCAAAATCCAATATCCCTTGCTGTCATCGGCGGGCAACTTCGTTGGAAAACTGTTTTTCCGCTTCGGCTCTGCGGTCAGACTCATAATTGCCAAGATAATCCCATTCGCCTGATTTGTACCGGTTTTCGAATTCGTCATTCAATTTATCGAGTTCGTCTTGCGTGTATCCCTCTGTATTTTCTGTTGTCAGCATTTTTTTGCTCCTCTCGGTTTCGTTTCCTTTATATTGTCATCCGCTCACCTGCCCTTAACATATGCAGAGACCGTGCCAGATTGTTTAAATAAATTAATTAAATTCGTAAACCCTTTAATACCATATATCCGCAAGGCTTTTTTAAAAATTAATTCAATATCCGAAGAAACCTGAAATGGTTCAATCGAGCCATACAAATTCCCCGAATACCCTCAGAATATCCCGGAAACCCGCGCCGACATTGGAAATTCCAACACATGGCTCAATCGAGCCACAATGGCTCAATTAAGCCTATTCAGTATTTTTTGTTTCGGCTGTTCATAAGTATCTGTTATTATTGGTAATTATAACAAATACTTATAAATTCCGCCCCATAATCATCAAATACTGAATACAGTAATTATGTCAATTTGACACAAAACGCAAATTGACATAATGTCACGCGTATGGGGTACTTCGATTTCGACATACGCGGCGGATTCGCCGATATAATGGACAGCGATGATCCGCGCTTTTGGCCGAACTTCCCGGACTACGGATCGTCCAGGGCAATGTCGACGTCCGGTGTCGCGCTGACTCCGGAAAAAGCCCGAACGTTTCTAACGTTCTTCGCCTGCGTGGGGTTGCGGGCACGTATTATTGGCAGTCTAAAATGCTACGTGGCACGGGACACGGGAACGATTTTTGAACCCGTGGACCATTACCTAAACGCCCTTTTGGACGGAAAACCAAATCGCGATACAAACGAATTCCAGTTCTTCGAAATGGTGGTACACCATCTTGATGTATGGGGAAACTTTTTCGGAATCAAAAAACGCAACCGTTTGGGGGAATATTCCGAGATCCTGCAAATATCCGATCCGGCGAATGTCACTCCGTATTACATACAAGACGGGGTGAAAACAGTTCTGTTCGACAATACCGTGGCGTCTCCGAGATCGCTGGTTTACGAAGTCCGCCGTAACGACGGGCAGCCCGCCAAGATCTACCCAGCCCGCGACATTCTGCACATCGCAAACATAACCCAAAACGGCGTTGTCGGAATGTCCCAACTGGGTATAATGCGTGAAACGATTGGGAAATACCTTAGTGCCCAAACGTATCAGGCGGATCATTTTAGCGGCCCGGTTGTAACAGCCGCCGGGGTTATCTCACATCCAAGGATGTTCGATGCGGAAACACAAGAGGAATCGGTAAAAGCGATCCAAAAGAAAATGGAGGCGGTCGCAACCGGGGGTGTCGCAGTGCTGGACGAGGATATGAAATATACCCCACTACCCCCAATGCCGATGACCGATGCGCAGTTCATAGAGTCCCAGCAATTGGACGCATATATGATGTGCGGTTATCTGGGTGTCCCCCCGAGTTGGGTCGGGCTGCCTGTGGCCACATCGTACAACTCGCTGGAAACCCTGAACGAGGTGTTTAAAAGCGGTTGTATTTTCCCTCTTGGAACACGCATATCCAAGACGCTGACAAATTCACTTCTGTCCAAGGCCGACTTAAGAGCGCAACTGTGCATTGTGTTCGATTATGACACGGCTTTCAAAGCGGATAAAAAAGCCCGTGGGATATATAATACCCAAATGTTTGCAATGGGCGCAAAACCCAATACGATCATGGCTAAAGAAAACTGGCCCCCGATAGGAGAGGGTGGGGATACTTCATTTCGACCGTCAAACCTTGTGCCTATTACAGATCCGGGCCAAGTCACGGCAACTCAGCCAACACCCATATCGGACACCGATGAATTGGGTAACGAAAATGAAACGGATGTGGATGACGATGAAACCCAAAATTGAAAAACGACTTTTTAAAATAAACGCGGAAACCCGTGCGGATGAGACCGGAGTTGAACGCCGGGTCTTGATTGGCATGCCGATTGTGTACGAATCCAGGTCAGAGAATTTCGGTAGTCGTGGAGATTCGTTTTACGAGATAATTAAACGGGGATCTGCAACCAAGGCGTTGAAAAAATCGGACGTTCGCGCACTTTACGACCACGGGGGAAACGGAACATTGCCGCTGGGTCGGGAGAGCGCGTCAACTCTCCAATTGCGGGAAAATGCAAAGGGTGTTGAATCAATTATATTTCTGCCTGATACCACATTTGCGAAAGATCTTCTGATCTCTGTGGATCGGGGGGATTTGCGTGAAATGTCATTTGCGTTCACTGTCGCCAAAAAGGGGGATACGTATGAGATGCGGGACGGTGAGGAATGGCGTATAATACACGAGTTTGACGAACTTTTCGACGTTTCTGTAGTGCCGTTTGCGGCGTATCCCGATACAACCGTGGCAGTGGAGGCCCGTGATAAATGGAAAGCCGAAATTGATGCAAATAATAAAAAAGCTCATGACGACGAGCGGAGAAATTTGGAAATAGACTTACTTTCGCTATAAAAAGGAGACTTGAAAATGATTGAGAAGTTGAAAAAAGCTATGGAAAGACTACAAGAGATCAGGGATATGACCGAACTCACCCAGGAAATCCGAACCGAGCGGGATGGGTTGCTGGAAGCCGCCAAACTCCTGAAATCCGATATCCAAAAAGACGAAGAGGCGCGGACATTGGATACGTTTATGGCGGAAACACCCAAGACTCCGGTTAACGAAATGCCGGAAATTCAAACTGACCAACGTTCCGGGATTGAGTTGACACCCACTTTGCCGTTTAAAAACTTCGGTCAACAGCTTGTGGGTATTGCCGCAATCACCCGTGCGAATGAAAGGGGTGTACACGGTAATGCACATATAGTCGAAACCCGGAACAAACTCGAAGCCATCACTCGGGCCGGAGCCACCGGGGTAAGCGCGAACGTGGATTCCGAAGCGGGATTTATGATCCAAACGAATTTCGCCGGTATGATGTGGGATTCCGCCGTAAAAGACTCAGGTATCCTGAGTCGCGTGGATACCTATACCTGTTCGGCGGACTCAAACGCCGTTGAATGGATGCGTCCAAAGGAAACGGATATTTCGAACAACGTGGTGTACGACGGGATCAGAATGTACCGTGCAGCCGAAGCCCAAACGGTCGCGGCGTCCAAGGCGACCCTTGAAAAATATCGCCTGGAATTGGAGAAATCAATGGGGTTTGTGTACTGGTCCGGGGAGGCGGTAAAACATGCAAACTTTTTGGGTCAGTTTTATCAAAACGGATTCAGACTGGCTATTATGCGGCAGTGCGAATCGGAAATTATTTCCGGAAGCGGTGTCGGGCAATGCCAGGGTATCCTAAACGCCGGAAACGCGGTACAACAGAAAGCAATCGAACCCGGCCAAACACTGACGACCCCATATGTGTACCCGAATATCACAGGAATGTTCAATATCCTGCATACCGAAGACCGGGCCAATGCCGTATGGCTGGCACATCCGGACTGTGAGGAAAAACTCATGCATGTGGTTTTTCCCGTAGGCACGGGAGGTGTTCCTGTGTTCCTCGGACCGGGGGGTGGAATCGGACCGGGTGTCAGTACCCTGCATCAGCGTCCGATTATCCCAACGGACCATTGCAGCGCGGTGGGTTCAGTTGGGGACCTGATGTTGGTCAATCTCAATAAATATATGTTGCTCCGTAAGGGTACGGAGGAGATGAACACCTCCATACACGTGCTGTTTCTAACTGATGAGGAGGTGTTCAGGATTATTGTATACGTAAACGGGGTTGTAAAAAACCCGAACGCGCTTACAATAAAAAACTCCGCAATAAAACGGGCATCGTTTGTGACACTCGGAGCACGGGTTTAATTTGGGTAGGTATACAAATTTAAAGGAGAAAAAAAAATGGCAGTAGAAATGACCCCGGAGGTAATGAAACCGGTAGTGACAATAGCCCCCGCCACCACAAACGGCGGAGTGGAATCGGATTACGTGAATATGAAAAATATCAACCGGCTTGAAATCTGTTGTATGCTTACGCAAGCGGTCGGGCATGCGACTGTTTTGACGCTAAAACAAGCCACGGACGTCGGAGGGACCGGTGTTAAGGTTATGACTTACCCGTCCAAAATATGGGCCAATGAGAATATTGCAACCGATGTGAATGCACGTCAAACCGATGCGAAAAACCACACCGTCGCGGCGGACATTACGAACAAGCTTGTAACATTTGTTATCGAACCGCAGGAATTGGATGTGAACAACGATTTTACGTGTGTCAAGGTTTCCGTGTCCGATTCGAGTCAGGCAACCAATTTTGTGGCTATTCTTATTCACGCCTATATGAAATTTCAGGGTGAAACACCTCCGTCTGTTATTGTCGACTAACCAACAGGCCCGCTTGTATGGGGCCTTTTAGGGGGTACTTGGTATGAGTGTTGAAGTGCGATTGAGGAAAAATTTGCCGGGAATCGGCAGCGTCGGGGATGTGCGGCGCGTATCCAAGGAACGGGCACGTGAATGGGTTATGTCTTTGCTGGCGGATTATGTAACCCCGCCTGTCTTGAAAATACCCGAAAAAGCTGTTTCACAAAAACTCAAAAAAACCGAAAAACGGAGTAACTAATGCATATGCGATGCGATTACCCCTGGTATGGCACAGGACATCAGGCTTTTTACGACGGGGTTACATTCGAGACCCTGCTGCCGATGTATCCGATTTTGTTTTATGACGACTTTATCGGCGCGGATGTTGTGATCCCGGCATCCGGCGCCCCAGAATCGGGTTGCAAATGGACGAAGAAAATAGTCGGGTCAGCGACAGTCGGAGTTATTGCGAACGGGGTTAACGGGCTTATCGAATGCGCTTTGACAGCGGATTCGGAAAAACAGGACGGCGCGTTACAGATGAACGATAATTTGCAATTCTCACTTGCACAGGGTGCTGTTTTTGAAACCCGTCTGGCACTTACCACCCTACCCACCCTTTTGGGGGTTGTGTCGTTCGGATTGTGCGGTGCTTGGGCAGATGCGGGATCAGCGTACAGAGTGGGATTTGAGGTGTCTGCCGGAGGTCTTGTGGTTTGTGAGAGTGATGACGCTGTTACGGACCTGTCCGCATCAAGCGGGGTTACACTGGTGACCGGGGAGTATAACATTTTTCGAATCGACTGTACCAATCAGGCGGATATCCAGTTTTTCATCAACGGAAACAAAGTGGCGGGTGGTACGACTTTTGCAAACGCCGCGTCCGCCGCGAATTCAAAATGTCAGTCACACGTTAGTGTATACAAGGCAAGCGGGGCGGGGCTTGGAGTGGCGGTTTCGGATGCCGTGAAAGTGTTTCAGGGTAGGAGTTAAAATGAAAAAACTCTTTATATTTGCTGTCGGTCTTAGCATACTGATGTGTTCAATACAGGCCCATGCGGCAGGCACGGTCGTTGAGACACTGCGTCTGGTGAATTCGTATTCCGGAATCTACACTGTCACGTTTCTGTGCACGGCGGACAGTGCGGACGGTTCTTTCCCATCGACCGCATTTTCCGCCCCCACAAGCCTGACACTTGCTGGGTGGGGTCTCGGGCAGATGCGGATTAACCCCGGAACCCCGGCCCCCACCGCTTTGTACGATATTGCGATTAACGACAGTGCGGGCGGTGATGTGTGTGGGGGTGCATTGGTTGACATGAGCGCGACGTTGACGGGTTCCCGTCGCGCTCCATTGGTTGAAAGCGCCGGAACCGCAACCGGTCTTGGGAGTGTCACAATGGATGATATATGGACATTGGTTGTAACCGGTAATTCGGTGAACAGCGCAGTCGTGGAAGTGACACTTTTCTTCTCGAAATAAAGAGGATTGTATGAAAAAACTTATATACATATGTATCCTGGTTTTGTGTACTCCATTTTGCGCACAGGCGGCCTACACATACGGCGGATTTAGCAGCGGAACGAGCGGCGGATTGGATGATGGAACCGCAACTGGCCAATTGCTGTGGTGGGACGGTTTGGAGTGGACGTATCTTGAAACATCGGAAATATTTTGGAACGACACCGATAAAAGGTTTGGAATAAACACGTCCACACCGCGCACTGTGTTGGACATACTAAGCACTACAGAAGGTATAAGACACAGTTATACAGATAACAGTGTATACAGTGGATGGATAACCAACTCATCCGGTGTCGCACAAATGACCGCCACCGGGAACAGTTTCACCTTCCCATCCGGAACAGCGGTAAACCCCGGAATTGCATTCGGGGACGGTGATACCGGATTTTATGAAAGCGTCGACGATAATATGGTTTTTGCCAGGTCCGGGGCTGGGGTATTTTCTTTCGGCGGTCAGGGATTCAGTTCGCTTTCCGCCAACGGGGCCGCTTTATTTATTAGGGCCGCAAGTGCAACGGTACCCACATTAATGCCCAATCGGGGAGACCCGGACACCGGTATTGGGGCCGTAACGACGGGGGATAAACTTTCGTTGGTTGCTGGTGGAGTCGAGGGTATTCTAATAACCGAAACCGGTGCAATCATAGTCGAAATTTCCGGAAAAACAACGATAACAGACACAACCGGACCCCAGGTCGAATTTATCTACGACGGTTTGAATAAAACAACAGGTGAGACGGATTCGAATGGTGATTTTACACTAACACCTACGGGGGATAAAATAACAGTTGGCGGGTTTGTTTTACAGGATGGTATTTTTGGGGAGATACACGTTGCGGATAATTCAACATCCCAAAGTATTCCAACCGGTGTGACTTATACGAAATTAACAGCATTCGATGAAAATGGCGGTTCGGCAAACGTGACCCCGGATCAGGCAAACGACAAAATCACGATAACAATCCCCGGATGGTATCGGGTTTCCGGCAAACTCAGTTTTATCTCAGGCACCGCAAACGTTGTATGGTACTGTGCTGCATTTTTAAACGGATCTGAACAACACCAAGCGCATTTTGTCCGAAAAGCCGCGTCACTTGACGTGGGTGATGCAAATTTTAACGGATTTATTGATGTTTCAACAGTCCCTTGGGATGTGGACGTGCGGGTTAGGCATGATAACATAGGCACGGTGGGGATAACACCTGTTTACATGAATTTAAACATTGAATACATGGGAGAAACCTAAAAATGAGAACTCTACTTGCAATTTTTCTTACCCTGTTGGTATCTGTTCCGGCTTTGGCTGATTTTGATGCCAGAATGGCGGTAATTCGTGACCCGGTTATCGGACCCGTTCTCAAAGATCGTGTCGCATGTGCACTTATGATTCAGGCATGTGTTGTAAAAATCGAGGGTATTGCGGTACCCAGTCATAATCTGCGGGACACATTCGCGCAGCGCGTTATCAACTGGCAGGTGTCATTTAATCCGATTTATGTGTACATTGTAAATGATGCAAACGTGTCCGCTCTTATAGATGCCGGAACACTCGGATTGATTACGGATACAATACTGTTACAGGCCGTTACAGACGGGTGGAACAACTTGTCCGGTGTGTCGGAGTTGGCAGAGTAAAATGGATATAAAAGATATCATATATTGCATCCTTGCGTTTTTTACACTTTGTGGAACCATCTTCGCATTTTCAAAACAGTTTGCAAAAATTGACGAGATAAAAACAGGCCAGGATAAGCTGGAAACAGGCCAAGAGAAGATTGAAAAATTGTTCTATCGGCCGGATGGAAAACTACGATTCCAGAATATCGATGATTGTCGGGATTGTCGAAAATCCTGTAAAGATGAAATATGTGCCTATGTGTCAAAGGAACTTATACGCATCGAAACCAATTTTCCGAGATTTCACGACCGTTTGGATGAATGCAATGAAAATCAAAAACTAATGAAAAAGGAACTACAAGCCATTGCAATTTGGATGGACGATGGAAATGGGCGATGAAAAATGACTCAGGATATCAAAGATTGGATCCATCTCGGCGCTCTCGCGATAATTGTTATTTTGCGATTTGCAAAATGGTATTACGACTGGCAGTGGTTCAGTTCACTTGAAAAGGCCATTAAAAGGATAACCAATGGGAATTAAAATATCTGTTATTGTTTTCCTGCTCTGTATCGGAGGGTGTCTCCCTGAAACGTTCGCGGCGGCGCGGCAACCGGAGATACTGCAATACAAATGGAATCCATACGGACCGACTCCGACATCGGACACACTAAGAACCGGATTTGGGATAGGAAAATGATCCTCTATCCGGATAAAACAACCATCATAACCGGACCGGCATCGCTGCCCGTCACACTCGCCGAAGTCAAGGCGCACGTGGTGTTTAATTCGGCAATCGATGACGGGGTTTTCCGACGTCTTATACAAACCGCGACAGATGAAGGTCAAAAATACACCGGCAGGCGATTTGTCACACAAACATACGACGTATATACGGAGTCATGGCCATGCGATGAATGGAAACTCCCATTTGGGTGGTTGCAGGATGTGGTTGAGATATACTATACCGATATCGACAACACCACGACCCTGTTACCGACATCGGTGTATGATGTTAGTACCTTTGGGACACTTGGAAGTGTCAAACTGGCATACGGGCAGTCCTGGCCATCTGAGACGCTTGCAAAAACCAACCCGATACGAATCCGATTTGTGTGCGGGAGGTATTATGGAAACGAGTGGGAAGATACGACGGTTTACGCAGCCAGTGCAGTTACCATACCGACGTCCGCGAACCATACCGGATTCGCATATAAAACGACACTTGGGGGAACGTCTGCCGGGACCGAACCAACATGGCCTCTAACAATAGGTGCCACGGTGGTCGACGGAACCGTAACTTGGGAATGTGTCGGACAGGTGGTCGATGCCACAATCCGAAACGCCATTTTGATATCCATCGCATCATACTACGAAGAGCGGGGGGATCTGATTATCACACAGGGTGGGACATTTTTGGATCTTATGCGGATTAAAACCAACTTCTGGTTCTCGAAAATATGCTATACGCAGTAGGTGTTTACCGATGAAGAATCTGATATACCAAATAACACGGACAAACAGCGGGGTTATTGCCGGGATTACGATACTTGGTGTCGGGTGTCTGATATGGCCCCCGGACAATGCCGCCGTGGTTACCATAATCTCCATGTGTGTCACGGCGTTGGGAACAATCGCCCGGTCAGGGAACAATGCCAAGACTTGACTATAAAAAAACATGGGTGGGCAATTACCGGCATGTCGGAACGATACAAAAAGAGACTGTTGTTATATCCGGGGGTATCCCGACCGGGACTTGGGTGAATTATCTGGAAGATGTGCGATTTGCCAGAGTGGTTGCCACAACAACGGAGAGGTTCAAAGATTCGATTGTCAAAGATTATAACCACATACAACTATACATGCATCGTCCCGGAACCGGCAAGCACATCATACCGGGTATGCGGATTCTGTTTCAGGACACGGAAAGCGGGGTTGCACATACGTATATGATTATGGGTGTGCAACCGCCCAACAACGCGCAATTTGCGTGGAAACTGATTGTGAAAGAGGAAATACCGGCGGAGTGTGTTTAATGTCCATCAAACGTATATCAGAAAAAGTGATTGAAGTGGCAGAGAAATTAGAACTTACAAAAGGTAAAATATTTTTTAACTGCGGTTTTAATAAAATCAATTTTCGACACTATGTGTTACATGACTACGGTGTAAAAGGGATACGCATAAATGCCAATCATGGAAAATACGTATTTTTTTCGGAGTGCGTCTAATGTCCAATAACTTTAAATGGCACGGGGATCAAGTGTACGACGCAACTGAAACCGCGTGTAAGGAAGCAATCACAGAGGGACTTGCACAGGTTTTTCCGATAACCCAAACCAAATGTCCGGTTGACAGGGGGAGTTTAAAAAAAACCGGTAGGATACTAAAGGTTCGCAAGTACAAGGGCAATCTGTCCGGACGTATACGATACGGGGGAGCACGGGCGCCATATGCGTTTTTTGTTGAGATTAAAAATAGCAGTTATCTACGAATTCCGCTAAAAACCAGCGAACGTCAAATAGTGGAAAACTACAGGGGGAAGTTGAAATGACACGATCTTTAATGGACAAACTGACCTAATGGCACTGACCAATTTCATAGCCGCAGTTCGGCAATCCATATACACACATGTGGAAGGTCCCCCGGTTAAGACGTTTTTTACATCCCTTGGGGGTAGGTTGTATTATAACCGCGCGCCGAAATGCGCTCCGGGTTCAGGGGCGGGGATAGTCCCATACGCGGTATATTCGTTTCCAGGATTACCGGAAGAAAACACATTTTCCGAGACAATCTATAACGGAATAGTCCAATTTTGCATATACGCAGCGGATGACATAACCTGCGAACGCCTGCTCACAGAGTGTTTGAGTGCGTATTCGAGTGCGGGCGCCGAAGAGGTAAACTGGATCGGAAACGCAGAGGAAACACAATATATCGCAAATTATATACTAAATGAAAATATTATAATACCACCATATAAATCAACCGATGACAAGTTTGCAAACAGTGAGGTGTTTGTTGATTTCCATATAAGATTTCAACGTATTTTATAAACAACAAAGGAGATTTACCATCATGGCTCTACAAAGACCCAACTACACACCGTCAAGCAACGCGGCCATCCAGGTTTTTTCTGACTTGGCTGCTGCAAGCCGCGTACGTATCAACGGATTGAATTCGTTCACACCCCCAAACCTGGACAGGGCTTCATTCGATGTCTCGGAATTCGGGAAAATAGGACTTACTGTCGCCGGCCTTACGCAATTGGGCATGATGCAATTTGGCGGGAATTTTATTTTCGGGGACCCCGGTTTGAGCGAGCTTGCGGACAGGCTTTTGAATTACACGAAATTCACCGATCTGTGGTGTTACCTTTTCCGCGATCCCAACAACCCGCAAAATGACATTATCATGATGCCGGACCTTGCCAATGACCCGGACTGTGTTTTCCAGGTTAAACAGATCAGTCCCGGACAGGGTGCTCCTAATGGGGTTTACCCCGGCACGTTCGAACTCACATCCGAGGGTTTGGTTATATACGCGACAGTGCATGCGCAGGACGACGGCAGCGGACCTGATATCGGATTTACGGCCACGACCATCACGGCGGCAAGCACGAATTTTATTACGGCGGGATTTCTGGAGGGTATGTCGGTTTACATCGACGACTTGGCAGGGGTTTCCGGGGGTATCACAAATGCCGGAAAAATGGTCAAAATCGCGGCCGGAGGAGTCGCGGCCGGAGTGCTGACTCTTGATCCGGATGCCCAATCCGCGCCGATTCTTGTGGATGCTGTCGGCGCGGGAACTGTTGTATTGCGCGGCGGCAGGCTTGGAGCATAAAAGGGTGTATGCCCCTGATGGCGGTGGGTGTTTTGTAATGGCCCTTTGCCCCACCGCCATCTAAAAGTATAAAATAAAAGGGCATAAAAAAGGGCTGTTATGATGACTATAAATTGTCATACTTGATTCCGGTTTGTCATTGAACGCTGTTATTTCGAGATAGGCAGATAAATAAACAAAAACAAAAAACGAAAGGGCCATTAATGAAACTTACAAAGAATGAAAAAATCTGGTTGAAACTTCCCGTTGAACTTGATCCGGACCAAATCAGCACAGTGTGCGTACGCAATTTCAACGCCACCGATGATTTGAAAATCCGGGACAAAGCCATACGACAGACTGTTGTCACAGATCCGATAAAACTTGCGGCATTGCCCAACGATGCAACCGATGAGCAAAAAGCTGAGTGTGTCACACTTACACGCACCATATCCGAATATGATTTTTGTGTTGAAAAGTGTTTGGCCAGGTTGGTTGCGTGGGATGGTTTCAAAGATGCCAATAACAACGCATTGCCGCTGACCAAAGTAAATGTGATAGCGTTTGTCGGAGAACCCGGTTTTTTCGATTGGCTGGAGAAAATGGGCAAACTCGTTGATAAACTGGCCCTCGGTGCACTGAAGGACGAGGAAAAAAACTCGTTGAACTCGGCGCGGGTTGCGCCGGGGAAGGCAAACTTGCCCAAAACTGTGAAATCTGCATAGGAATATGGTCTGATTTTGTCACCAACACTTCGGCCGGGTGGGAAACCACCCTCCGGAGTGTCATGCGGAAGTTTATAAAATCGGATGTTCCGACCGGGATTGAAGCACTGATTGAAAATTGGACATATAAACCGGAAACGGATTTTAACACGCTGATGGATTTTGTGTGCCCAAGATGCACGGGGGCTTTGAAACCTGTCAGAGCGAATATGGAAGCGGTTGGAATTTTCCACGACATTGCTGGGGATTTTCCGATACTTATGGTTACAAAGGCAATAAAAAACCAAACCATACAAATACGCGAGTTGCAACCCATGCGGTTCGAGACCATAAAATCCGCGTGTTCCGTACGTCGCACGGGTGAGGAGTTGGAAGATCTTATTGCACGCGTGATCATACTATGCAGGACTTATCACAAGGTGATAAAAAATCAAACAAACAGTCTGCTAAACACAGGGTAAATATGGACACAGAAATCACACGTTATACAATAGCCATGAAAAGCGGCCATGCGTTTGAAATCGACACGGACGATTTGACGGATTTAAACACCAAACTCACAGAATGCATGGAAACGAACACGCATTTTATCTGGGATGACTACAGAATAAATCCGTCCGATATAAGTGCGATTTTCCCATCTGACACATACGTGCAGACAGAAGGTTAAAAAAATGGCGTTATTGGGAACAGCCGATGTAAAAGTCAGGGCAATCGGGCTTGCGGAATACAAACGGGATTTAACGAGCGCAGGAACCGTATTCAAGTCTGTCGCCACCGGTGTTTTAACCGCGGCCGCCACAATCGGCACGGCTGTTTTGAAGATAGGCATACCATTCGAACAAATGGTAATCGATGCCGGTTCGTCCATGCGCGCGACCGAATCGGAGATGGTCAAACTCGAATCGGCCGCACGACAGGCCGGAGCCACTACCGAACACACCGCGACAATGGCGGCGACATCGCTTAAGTACCTTGGAAAAGCCGGGTTGTCTGCCGGGGAGTCCATGCAGGCACTCGGCGGGATGTTGAATTTTAAAACCGCTATTGGGTCTGTAATGGATCTGGGTCGGGCAACTGATGTGATAACCGATTCCATGACTTCGATGGGATTGGGTGTCAAAGATCTCGCCCATTTGACGGATTTGTTTGTCGGCGCGGCGAACAGGTCTTCCACCGATGCCGCGCAGTTGGGGGAGGCGTTTTCAAAAGTTGCCGGAATTGCGCGGGGTTACGGGATGGAGGTTGAATCACTAACCTCCATTCTCGCATTGCAGGCAAGCGCGGGGATCAAATCCGGAATAGCGGGCAGGCAGCTTAAAAATGCATTCGCGAACACATCGGCGGCGGCAGCGGAGTTGGGTGTTAAAAACGAAGGTCTGATACCCACTCTTCGAGCCGTTGCAAAAGCCGGATGGGACGCGGACAAAGTTATGAGCGTGTATGGCAAAATCGCCATGCCGACCGTTGTCGCGATTATGAGTACACTAAGCGGAACCGAGAAGGGTTCGTTTGCATACATGTCGAACGAAATGAACCACGTCTCGGATGGTATGGGTGAGGCCGCGATCCAAGCCGAGAAAATGCGTAATACCCTCGGCAACCAGTTGAAGATAGTTGTGTCCCAGATTGAGGATTTGGCACTTTCGGTATACGATAAATGGCTTCCGTCGTTAATGGCGGCCACGAAGTACGCACAGGTGTTTCTAACGGAAAACAAAGCCGCGTTTGTTGGCGTCGCCGATGCGGTTATGAGACTTGCGGTGGTTGTCGGAACCGGCGGAGCGCTGCTTACCGCAATGAAGTTGGCCCCGGTGTTGATAAGCGCCGCAGCAACCGCATGGGGGGCATATAAAAGCGCAATAATCGCTGTGACACTCGCATCGAGTTCGAATATCGGTGTAATGGCGGCACTAAATACATCATTATACGGTACGACACTTAGTGCAACGGCGGCAACCGGGGCACTTGGTTTGCTCAAGATCGCGTTTGGAGGATTGTTTGCATTTATTGCCGGATGGCAATTGGGATCGTATTTGTATGACCAATTTGAAGAAGCGCGTTTAATCGGGTTGTCGTTTGTTGACGTGACCATGCGTGGGTTTATTGAAATCGAGCACGGGGCCAAGCTCGCATGGGCCGGGATGAAAACCGGGTTTGGCGTGGTAATGGGCGAAATGCTGAAAATTTTCGCCGGATTTACGACAGGGGCGGCGGCGGCTTTTAACGCCATTGGCGGGTTCGACATAGGAGGGGCACTGACAAAAGCCTCCATGGCCATTAAAATGGCCGCAAAAGACACTGTACAACTGACCAACGCCTGGGAAAAAGCCACTGAGGAACGCAGAGCAGCCATTGCCACACATGAGAAAGTGATCGATTCAATCGCCCTGGAACATCAGGGATATAAAACCGGAGCGGATGCGGCCAGGGCGTCCGGGGAAGTCAAACTCGCGTTTATACGAGCGCAATCCGAAGCAAAGACAAAATCCACCCAAAAACAAATTAATGAATATGGTAAAATATCCAAAGCGGAAACAAAAGCCCTTGATGAACGCCTTGCGGTGCAAGAGGAATTATATCGCAAGACCGGTTTTCTTGGCGCGGAGTTGTACAAACAAAAAGTCGCGGAGATTGATCATGAGGTTACATTACTGCGTCTTCAGAAAGCCGATGCGGTATTAATTGCCCAACACAAAAACGACGCAATGGCAAAACTTGACGCGGCGCGGCATGGAAAGTCGGTCAAAGCGGTTTCCGCGTCGTTGAAACAAGAACAAAAAGAAATCGACAAGGCGCATAAGGTACGCCTAAAAGAAGAGGACACACTTTATAAAGAAATTGCAAAGTTAAACACAAAGCATGCAAAGGAGACCGAAAAGCAGTTAGAAACGTCACAAAAGACGTTCGAAGAGTTCGTGAAAAAAGAACTCGGGATTAAAGAGCTTTCCAATGAATCAATGGAGAAACTTGATTCCCTTTACTATGACACACTGAGAACCGTCCGTAAGGGCGATGTCGAATCGTTTACATTCGCGACCAATGATATTTTGGCGGCGAAGTTTAAAAATGTGGAATCATTTAAAGAAATCGATGAGTTGTATTCTGTTTTTCTTGCGGAACAGGAGATAAAAAACCGTGATATACGATTGGAATTCTATAGCCAGACCGGAAATTGGAGCGAAGAATATCATAAAGAAGAACTCAAACGGATAAACAAACACTCGGAAACCCTTATTGCGGCCGGGGTTGCGGCAATCGATGTCGAAGAACGAAAAACAAACGCAATTCGTGATTTGGATATCAAAAAACTTGAATCATCGAAAACATTCTTTGACGGTGTCAGACTTGCACAAATGCAATCCGCAAAGGGATTTGACACATGGGCCGATGCCGGTAAAACAGCTTTTGACACTATACAAACCAGTCTCGAAAAGGGTTTTGGGGATGCTTTTAAATCTCTGTTGAAAGCCCCGGACACGTCCGAATTGGAGGCCGAGCTTAAAAATGCCCAAGCCATTTACGCCGATCTCGGAAAATCCATAACAGAAATCAATATCGATATAACACAATCCGAATCCGACACACTTGATTTTGTTCACGATGCCAACCGAAAAAAAATGGACGACTTCGAGCTTTTCCAGGACGACAAACTTGCTGTTGTCAAGAAAATCTCCGCAGCCGAGCAGGCGATTTTAAATAAAGATTTCAAACTCTCCGCAAAGCTGTTTCAAGATGCCCAAAAAATGGCTTCCGGCTTGGGTCGAGCCGTTGTCGCCAACACTTCGAAAATTGAAAAAGAACTCGATAAGATTGAAAAATCGTGGATGGATCTTGGGGATGAAATTCGGGATATAAACGACAATATCGCCGGGGTTTCGCTCGATACCCAAGAAATGATCCGAAAAGCGAATCGAAAAACAATGACCGAGTGGGAGCTTTTCCAGGATGACAAGCTCCAATACTCCGAAACCATCGCGGAGGCCGAAGCTGCTCTTGTGCAGGGAAATTTTGATCTTGCCGCCGAATTGTACACTGATTCCCAAAAGATGGCCGCCGAGTTGCAACGTGAGATAAAAGACGGTTCCGGGAACGTTGTGGCAACATTGGAAGAAAACACAAGCCTTGCCATAGGGCTGATCGGGGACTCCGGCGCGGGGGCCTTGCTTGCATTACAGGCACAGGGGACGGCGGCAGAGACCGCTCTCGGGAACGCGACAGAAGGTGTCGATTTCTACCGTACCGAATTGGCCAAGGCCAACGCCACGACACTAACGCTTGAAGAGAATACCGGAACCGCGATAGGGTTGATGGAAGAGGCCGGCGCGGGGGCCACCAAAGCGCTTGAACTGGAGCGCGAGACACTTGCCACCAACATGACCGCCATCGGAGAGCAGATAGATGACCTTGCCGACAGCATAACCACAAAATCGAACAAAATATCGATTGACTGGGGTGACATGTGGAGCGGTATGCTCACAACCATGACTACCAAAATCGGAGAAATGGTGGCGGCCTGGGCAACCGACAAACTTACCGGAGCGGCAATGACCGGGCTTGAGTACTTGGCCGGAGCGTTCACGTCGGCGAAAACAGGTGCGTTTGATATTGGCGACACCGGGCCTGGCCAACCGGTTGCCGCGCTTGGCGGCGGCATCCCGATGTTGCTGCATAAAAATGAATCCGTCTTACCCGCGGATCTTACCCAAGAACTGAAAAATGCCACCGGGTACGATGAATGGTCATCGAAAATAAAAGAGAAATTCGGTCTTGATCCGTCCGAGGGTCCGTCCGCACTCGGTCAAGCCGCCGACTACTCCGCATCCGGAGCGTCATTATATAAAGCATATCAGGCATTTCAGGCCGGTGACAACACACTTACCGCCAAAGAGTTGGCCAACGCGTTCGCATCAGGATTCGAAACATACGCCGCACAGAACTCATCAAAACTCGCCGGGGGACTTGGGCAGGTATCAGGGGGTATTTCATCCGGAATCGGGGCCTACCAATCTTTCCAAAACGAGGATTACGTCGGCGGAACAATGCAGGCGTTACAGACAATTCAACAAGGTGTCGCCGCGTATGAGACCCTAACAGCATCCACGATAAGCACGGCAAGCACGGCAAGTGTGGCGGCGGCGGAAGGGGCGGCGGCTACATCGCTCACAAACACAATTGGCGGTATCCTTGAGGGAGCCGGATGGGGAGCGGCTGCTTGGTCTCTGTTCGCAATGGCCGGCGACGAACATATGCAATCATCGGCGGCCACGATAGGAGCCACTGCCGGAGGAACCGCAGGGGCGACAATCGGTTCGGCGGTTCCGGGCATTGGAAACGTCGTCGGCGGGATCGCCGGAGCGTTCATCGGAGGGCTTGTCGGCGCGGTTGGGGATGTGGCGGCAGGCGGAACCGCGACTTTTGAATTAAACGACTACAACTCCCTCGCAAATCAGGCGCGGACGTGGACACCGGACGGGTTCGCCGGGAGGCTACCGGCTGTCGAAGGTGATATGGGGAGTTCTGAGGATAACAGCCGAAACGCCTATTTCCGCGCCATGAACCTTTCAATGGACACGGCCACCGGAGTAATCGCCGGAGCCACCGCGTTGCTTGGGCCGGAAAAGGGGAAAAAGTTTCAGGATATTTTTGCATCAAATCTTACCCCCGTGGATGTTGGCGGGAACATGAACTGGAGGGTGGGGGAATCCGGTATAGGCGCATCAACCGCATCAAAAATCGCGGGCACATATTGGAATGACAATATGAGCGCGATTCGTACAGCGGCACTTGCGGTCGGCGGCAAGGGTATGGATGATCTTGCGGATTGGGCATCTATTAATATGCTTAATGATGTAATCGATCCAACCGGAGCGGCGCAGGAAGCGGAGTACAGAGCGTGGCGTGAGGAGGTTCGACTGGAGGAGCAAAGGAAACGTGATGCAAGCGGCGGCGCGGCAACGGGCGGGCTTATAGTCCCAACCGGTGAGGATGGGATACTCGGTGTGCAAAAAGACGAGGGGATATTCCCCGTGAAAGCCATGAAATGGGCAGAGGAAGTCGGAAAAGCAATACTCGCCGGGGGCGGAACCAACTTCGGCCTGTTTGGGGGTTCGGGTGATGACGCCATCCCGGCAATCGGCACCTATCCGACCGCACCGAGTTCTGTCGAACTGAACCGTGGCGCGGTTATGAGCGAATTGCTGTTGTCTGACAATATTACATCCGTGCGACAACAAACCGAAACACTCGAACGTCTGCTCACCCAAATCGCGGGGATACTGGAGCGGATACTCGGGAAACCAATCCCGCAATTGTCCCCCGAGGCTCTCGCGGGGGTGGTTGCCGGGCCTTTGACACGCGGGGCACAGACAGGGCAGTATCAATTCTCATCCCCAATCGTGGTACGGGCCGCAAATCAGGCATTGACCGGGAATTGGAATAATAACAGTTGGTAACAGTTGATAAAGTAAAAGGAGAAAAAAAAATGGCATTGGCAAAAAATGAAAGTCAAAAATTCGCGGCGGACCTGGCATTTATGATTACATTCGCCGGACATCTGCCGGAACCGCTTTATGCGGAAATCGAATCATTCGATCCTGCCACAAAAAGTGTTCAGTTGAAATTCAAATCCGGGTTCACCGGAAACGAGGAACCGGACTCAATCAGCACACTTGCACTGCGTGATTGGCTAATCGCAACCGGACGAAAACACAAAAACGGAAAGTTCTCCTAATGCCGGCGCCGGCCACCACATACGCGGAATTTGCCAGACGTTCGAATTCCACAAAACGTTATTTGATACTGTTAACCGCACTCAACCGCACAACGCTTGTCACAAAACTTTTCTACCTATCCAACATAGGCGGAGAGGATATCGTCGGGTACCCCGTAATGTGGCACGGGAAGGTAAAAGCGATCCCGGCGCTTACATACAATACCGGGGATTTTGACGGATCGGAAATCCCGTCCTGGAGTGATATGGTACTACTGCGCGAGGACGGGTATGACATATCTTTTGACCGTTCCGGCATTACAATGGACCAACTTGGGAACGAATGGATAGTACGGGACCAGGTGTTGTATGTATTCTACGGCGGTGACAACCTGCCGTGGTCGGAATACAAAACCGTGGCATATGGATATATGGCCGGGATAAAACGGACAGACACCGCCATTGTGATTGAGTTCGAAGGGGCGGCAAGCAAAGCCAACCGCGCCACACTTGCGACACTGAAAGTCGATAGTGTCACCTACCCAAATGCCGGAGTGAACACGGATAAAACAATCCCGCTTATAATTGGGTATGTGTTCAACATGAGACCGTTTATTGTTGATTTTACAACAGATACGTATATATTCCATGACAATACCATTCCGTACGCATCGTTGTCGGTTTACCAAGACGGGGCCACATTGACCCCAGGTACCCAATACACGGACAACGCAAACGGCACATTCACGCTGGTCGCCCCGGCAACCGGGCAGATTACCTGTTTCGCACTTACATACGGATTTTCCCCGTGGGCGACCATTATCACAAACGTGTTGCAGACATACGCCGGAATACCCATTGGCCAAATAGACTCGGCGGCGGTTACTCAGGCGAATATCGATCTGTCGTACAGCGTTGGGCATGTGTTTATGGAAGAAACCCCGGTACTTGAGGCGATAGACACACTGTCTATGGGTATCCCGGCCCACAGGGGGTTTACACGGTCCGGGATATACACAATGAAAGAATGGAAAGACCCTTCTGCAGCAACTCCGGATTGGGTGATAAATTCGCTTCGTTCGAACACATCACCGGTTCCGTTTATCGACGGATCGTGTTCGGAGAGGACATACGGAATACCGGTACAGACATGTAATTTACAGTATTACCCAAATTACTACCCAATGGGTGATGACAGGTTGTCCGGTGTGCTTACCCCGTTGCAAAAGTCGATATTTTCCACTCCCTGGCGAAGTGCGATTTTCAACGATCCGACCGTTGTCACACGATATCCGCAAGCGACGACACTTAAAAAAGCCATCCGCAGTCCCGGTGTTGCCGGGTTGGCGGCAAAATGGGTGGGGTTGTCCGACACGGAGCGGAAAGAGGTTGTGCTGAGTGTCAAAACCCAGATTTTGACGTACGAGATAGGCGACGTGGTGGAGGTCACATATGAAACATTCCTGCGCGACGGAAGTTCGTATTTTCGACATGGGTATAATACAACAAACATGCTCATAAAAGGCATACATGAGAATTACACAACAAAAACAACCACTTTGACATTGTGGTTTTAGGGGGGTTTTCTTTAATGAAACCGGATGAATTAAAAGCACGACTGCAATGGTCTTTGGAAGAAAAGATAGAATACTCCCTTGAAAAAATATGGGAATTCTATCACTATCATTCCGGGAATGTCATAGTATCCTTTTCCGGGGGAAAAGACTCATCCGTGCTCCTTTGGCTGGTTCGAAAACAATTCCCGGACACCAAGGCCCTGTTTGTGAACACTCGTGTGGAATATCCGGAACTGGTGAAATTTACCCTGAAAACACCGAATGTCTCCGTGATATACCCAAAATACCGTTTTGATAAAATAATCAAAAACTACGGATATCCGATGGTGTCAAAAAAGGTGTCAAGATTTGTGCATGATCTGCAAAATCCCACAGTGCGAAATGAAAAAACACGCATCCTTCGAGACACCGGGTACACAAAAGACGGACGATCCCTGCCAAGGTATAAGATACCGAAAAAATGGCGTTTTATGGTAGATTCCCAGTTTCGGTTTTCAGATCGGTGTTGTGTTTTTCTTAAAGAAATCCCACTGCACGGAATGAAAACAAACGCGTTCGTGGGTACATTGGCGAATGACTCACAAAGACGCCTGCTTGGGTATTTAAAACACGGATGTAATTGGCTCGGGAAAAGACCCCGTTCAATGCCGCTGGGTTTTTGGACGCAAAACGATGTTGTCCGATGCATAGCCGAGAATGATATTCCAGTATGTGACATATACGGGGATTTGGTCCAAACCGGGGATGTGTACGAATTCTCCAAAATGCAACACACCGGATGCATTTTTTGCGGATTTGGGGTACAATTCGAACAACGTCCAAATCGATTTGAAAAACTGCGGACAACCCATCCGAGGTTACATGGGTATGCGATGCGGAAACTTGGAATCGGGGATGTGTTGGATTTTATGCAAAAAAATTGCAACAATAAAGATTTGTTTAATTATTAGGGGGATTTTTATTATGGATTATCCGTTGCTGAATGGCCAAAATATAACTTTTTTCACGGAAAACGACAATGTGGATTTGTTTACGCTGTCGTTGATATCCGGCACGGCGGCCGCAAACCATCCGGTAACCGAACTGCAGAACGAATCTGTTAAACTCACATTTAAAACAACCACTGCCGGTACAACGACAATCCGTGGAAACGCCCCATTCCCATATCCAAACACAACAAATTTAAACGGACAGCGTGTTGGTATTGGGTTTATAAACCACAACTTCGGTGTAAATACCATACTTTCCATCCGTTTATACGATACAGCGCTTGTACTACAGACATCACAAAGTTATAGTGCTGTAAATTACTCCAATATAAATCAAAGGGCTAAGATAGTTATAGATGAAATACGCCCGTATAAAACACGTATATGTTACGTAAACGCACCCACACCGTTCACCTTGGGAAGATGGGAAATCGATATTGCAGATCCAACTCCGAGTGTGGCATTTTGGGAATTTGGAAGATTGTTTCTTACACCGGTGTTCCAACCGAAGGACAATTTCAATTGGGAAGGTCTTGGAACGTTCACCGTTGACGAATCCCGTGTCACATACAGCGACGGCAAAGACTCCAGCACTGATTTTGATCCGCGTTCGAGAGGGTTGAACATATCACCGCCAATGGTGATAAAAACAAATCCTGTTGTGGATATCCCGGAATGGGGGAGGTTGATATATCTGACCGGCAAACGGTTTCAGATTTTATGCGATCCGTATCCAAAATACCCAGATGCGGATTTTATATTGTCTGATGGCGATAGTATTGAAGCTTATCACAACGCAACCGGTCAAATATACGGCACCCTCGAAACCCCGTGCAGCATCGTTCGGTCAGCCGACGGGGGGATAAACAGCGCAAAAATAAACGGCAATATGACGCTTATTGAAAGTCTGGGTTAACGATACATGGTCAAGTTGACGATCTTGGCCGAGCGGCTTCTTTCACAAACCGGATAATTAAACAGGGACTGATTTTTTTTTATATAGTACATACATTTCCTGCAATCGCTTGTCGGCACTGAAAAATGAAAATACGGCCTTTCGATGAATGGATAATCAAACATAAACCCTCTGCAGCGTGATGCGGTTCCGGAAACCATCTGGATTTTTCGTCCGAGTACGTCCAAGTAGATCAAGTCGGAACATTCCAAAAGCAAACCCGGTCCCGATTTTATACGATACCTTCCGGGTGGCCTTGTTTCATCCGGAACGAGCACGAACAGAGATGTTTTCCCGTCTATGCGGCCGTTTTTGAATTCAATTTCACGTTTTCTGATTGTGTCAAACGCCGTTGACATTTGTTTGAAAATATTACCCGATCTCATACCCTTCTCCCCGCGGCCAACGCGTCTGCAAGTTCATGTAACCTGAGCCCGGATTTCTCGACAACTTCGCTCAGAAGTTCGTTGTATTTGTCCAACCGCTCTTTAACCCGTGCCAGATATATTGCAAATTCCATAGAACAGACAACAATACAATTCCCGTTTGTAAGAAATTGCATACACAATTCATCCCAGTCGAATCTTTCCGATCCATTTTTAGGGGACTCCGAAACTGTAACAAAGTGCAATACACCACCCTCCCTGAAACATCGAGCTTTCAATTCACGGATTTTTTGATCACATATTACCATTACCTGCATTTTTTACCCCTTTGGTTTCTGGTGAAAACTTCCGGCACATGTTACAATTCATTCCGATTTTTTTGTCACGGTTCGGCCCTCTTGCGGCCTTGTCCAGGCAGGCTTCGTACAATTCACACTCGTAATTTCTGTATTTTTTCACGTCCATGATAAAGACGTCCATGACGTCTTCCGAATCAAATACCCGCAAAGGCGGTCCGCCGACCGGTGACGGTATGGTTGTCAGTATCGGTATTCTTGCTTTTGAAAGTTTCTTGTATACATTTCTATGTGTGAGTTTGAAGAACTTCGCGATTTCTGAGACCGTGCATTCTTTCGGTAATTGGTTGTGCGGTTCCATTTTTTCTCCGTTTCGTTAAGTGTTTGAAATCATTATAGAAATCCTTTTACAAAAACCCCTTCATAAACCTTTGTCCCTCTGTCCCGTTGCTATATAACTAAGCGTTTTTATTACGTTTTCCTGGGGACATACCCTGTCCCTTTTGTTCCCTCTCTGTCCCTCTCGCATAGGGACATCCCCTTTTTTAAAAGGGACACCCTTTGTCCCCGAGTTTTTCCAACAAAACCGCTTACTTACATGCCATAGGGACAGAGGGACACGTCTTTTTATAAAGGGGCGGAATACTGCCCGTATGCCGGACTTGTCACCATCCCGCCCGAGGCCATCCGTTGCAGGGTTTTCTTCACTTTTTCATGATTTTCGCCTGTCGCGTCGGTGATCTGTTTCGGGGTCAGCGTTTTCGATGTGGCTTTCAAAACCGTCAAAATCTTTGTCTGGCACTCGGTGCTCCCCGTGGCCCCGACTTTCCCGACATACTCCCACTCGAACGTTTTTGGATGAAAAATCAGATCATACTTCGCGGATTCGATGTCCCGACCGGTTGTGTGCAATACGGCTTTCGGATCATGCGATGACTTCCGTTCAAGAGCGAGAATGCTGTCTACACCGCCTGAGATGCCCATAGAGCCATTCAGCGTGTCCATGATGTCTTCCGCCTCGGCTTTTCGGAGATGATGCAGCACGAGGCAACTGAGGCCCAGTCGTTCGATTGCGACCTTCACCGCGTAAACATCCCCATAATCATCCGCATAGGAATATTTCCCGGTCGGGGATTTGGGACGGAAAATCTGAAAAGTGTCAATTACAACGAATTTCAGATTATCGAGAGTGTTCGCGACATCCCCGATCTGTCTCAGCCCGCCTGATCCCATACGGGGCCATTCGTAGTATGTGTGCAAGTCCTCCATACCCTCCACAACCCCTGTCCGCAGCATGCGTCTGAGGCGATCCTGATGGCGTCTGGGACCGTCTTCGTATGAAATGTACAACGCCGCTCCCGGAGAGACCTGTATGTTCGTCAGCGCCTTCCCGCCGGTAACAATCGCCCGGCAGGTGGAGAGGGCGAACATGGATTTCCCCATTTTCGGTTTAGCCGCGAAAAACGTCAGACCCTCCGGTATAATCCCCGGAACGGCGTATCTGATGGGCGGAAAAACGGCGGTGAGAAGGTCGGCCCCGGTGTATCGGATGTTCGATTTTGTGATCATTTTTTACCACCGTTTTCGTGTTTGTCGGGGTTCTGGTTTGAGATTATAAAATCCTCGAATCCATCTTTATACGCTTTCATTTTTTTTCGGATATCGCACGTTCCGAAATTCCAAATCGGTATTATTGGCATTTCAACACACATATCGCCATCGTCGGTTATAAAGTCCGACTCGTATACGGGTAGTCCGATTATTGTACGTAGTCCGCCTATCGTACCGATGTCGTTATCTAGTATATTTGTACTGAACGCAATCGGGGGTTTGTGTCCACGGCGCTCGATTTCTCGCAGACCGGACGCGGCACGTTCAATCAACTCTGAGACCGTCATTTCTCATCCTCCGTTTTAAAATACAGTTCAAGCGCTTTATTTACAATGAAACTTTCGGTTTCCCGGGTTTCCCGGGCCATGTTGTGGACTTTTTCTTCGAGTTGTTTCCGAATTAGCCAATGTTTTCGTTTGTATTCCATATTCCGCATGTTTTTATTCAACATATTTTTTTCCAGTTATGCGCGAATTTTTCGTCGAATCGCACAAATTTGCAATGCACTCCGTCATAAGGTTCACTAGTTTGATACACGACGTTACCACCGATGATTTCTTTGTTTGTGATAATGTGACTTTCATCAGTATTACTGTGTATATTCCTTACTTCGTCTCCGACCTCAAACATATCGATATTCCTTTCGTTTGATGTAATTTTATCCAACCCCCCCGAATCATCCCCGAACACATCCGGCAGATCGAAATCCGGGCAGGATTCGGCTGATTGTATCAATTTTCGATACGCGTATTCGGATGTGTCCCTAAAAACACGTTCATTCAAACTCCAATAACCCCCCAAACAACATTCCGAATAACCGGCACCGGGAGTGTATTCACTGTAATCCTGTTCAACTTCGTGATACCAGTTCTCACATACCACACATAGTTTTTTTATCTTTACCGGCATTTTTTCTTCTCCTTTTCCATTTAACAATGCATTAAGTCCCACATGCGTTTCAACCCACATGCGCCTCGACCCACAATATTGCATATCCGAAATCCCGTGTCAAATCAGAAAATCGAAGGAAATTCGCAAAAATCGAAGCAAACAAGCGGATTTTGTACAAGCCGCTATTATAGCGTATTGAGAAAAATTCGATTAAAACGTTTAAAAATCACCTTATACGACGGAAAACGATACTTGACAATTTCCAAGTGTCAGGCTAATATCTCGCCATCATCGGGGGTTACCGAGGCCGAACACGAACATAATGATCGTGTCCGGAACGCATGAGCACAGATCGCGGTGCTATCCGGTTCGGCGGGAAACCCGAATACGGATGAATCGCCCGCTTGCAATGCTCCGGACACGATTATTCGCTTCGGGGTTCGGTTACCTCCATGAGACAGCGCGGGCCGTGGCGCGGTAAATCCACGGCATCTACCTCTTTATAAAATGGTATTATCCGAATCCAACTATAAACTTAAAGGAACAAAAATGAATTACATTCAAGGCGAAAATGTATTGGATGTACTAAACACGACACCGGTGATCAATAAAAGTGTAGCCAGTGATACATCATCAAAACACAAGCTGTGGCGATTCCGAATAACGGTAAAACCGCTTGGTATAAACATCACGAACGGCGGATACATCACCGAAAAAGACGCGGAAATAGCGGCATTAAGAACCATAATTGAAACGGCGAAAGGACAACTTTAACAATGCCTCTGATAACCGTAACACACGCGGCGCGCAGGGCGGATCTTGCAAAAAGAAAAACCCTTAAAACCGCAATAGACAAGAAATGGAAAATTGAAAAAAAAGAAACCATTGCGTATTTAACCAAAGCCCTTGAAACAGCTTCGTGTGGGATACAAACCGCATGTGTGTCGCATCTTGAGGCCGTTCCATGTGAATATGGTTATGGGCCTGTGGACGGAGTGAAATATGTCTCAATATACACCCTTGATCCGAATATCAAATTCATCGAATTCAACATGGGTTCGATGGGTTTCAAAATCCCAAACACCAGAGACGCCATAAACAAAACAATACGGGCCATTAAAAAACCGCAAAGTTATGCGCTGCCGTCATTTCGTAGTATATCCGCAAGTTCATCCGCAGTGGGACGATGGCCATATAAACCGCTAAAAATACAATTTACCAATTGGGCGGGTTGTAAAATATACAACGACGGGTGGATTATGTTCCGGGGGTGCATGGCCTGGAAATCAAACAAAAGTCCGGAGTTGGCAAAGAAAATGGGATTTGAATCCAAAGTGGATAAAGATTTGATCGGAGAGGGAAAAAGAATAACCGTAATTTCAAATCCGATACCGATAACCCCCGCGTACATGGGCAGGGATCATAAAGACAACCCCGAACTTGTAATCATGAAAGACGCGGCAAATAACGAATACCTGTTCGAAAAAAAACTGTTTTTACAGCTATTAACCCTGTTGGATAGAGAGAAACCCAAATCGAAAACCCGAAATTATGAGTTTAAAATAATAGCCTTTGTGGATGAAAAAAATGGAGCTTTGGGTGTTTTCGATGACAACGGGGAACATATCGGAATGCTCGGGCCTTTTGGTATTGCAAACCCGAATGGGACTCCGATTGGACAGAGCCCACATTAAATATGATACACATCAACCTACACAACACCCGCACTGTGCGGGAGATTGCAACGGCCTGTAAGTGCTCCACGTCATGGGTGTATGCACTCCGCAAGGAGTTGACCAAAGCGGGGTTATGGTATACACGGAAGAGCGGCAAGTATCATGTACACTGGGTTAACGTACAGGCTATCGAATGGATAGGCAAAAGAGGGGGTAGGTTTTAATGACAAGGGAAGAACACACGAAACCAAATCCGTTTACGGTACTTATAAGCGGTCCGGCAATATACACGAGAAGTATCATGACAAAACCCGATCTGATATTGGGTATCACAAATCCGGGACAGAATGAGTCAATGCTGTGCGAATCCGGTAAAATCATACACAGTAGACACATAACCTCAGCAAGAGTATATATCGAAGATCTGTTAAACCATAACACGCAATTAAGAATTGAACGCGATTTACTCAAAGACATACGTGATTTATTCGGAGACATACTTGTTAACTCAAATCGAAAAACCTAAAAAGTTAACAAAGGGACAAGAAAAAATGGCCTACTGGTTTGACAACACGCGTCTGCGGTCTCTGGCAAAATGCGATTTCAACTATATGATGCGGCATATTTTTGGGTATGTCCCAATAACAGAATATGAACCGTTTACTGTCGGCCGGGCATATCACACACTATGGGAAAGTGCGTTGAAAAACGATTGTTCGGCATGCGGCAGATACAATAACAACAGGTGTGAGGATAGGAAATCCACCACAGCGGAAAAGCGTTGCGCGTTTTTTGAACCCGGATTAGACTACACATACGCCAAACCTGAAAACGCTCCGTATAATGTGCATCGGGTGTTTGACCATTGGTATGAGAAAGAAAAACCGACAGATGAAATACTGACCGTAGAAACACCCTGGCATGTGAGACTTGCGGACGGGTTTGATTATTACGCAAAAATCGATCTTGTATGTGCCTCGAAAAAAGGCCCATACCCAATTGACCACAAAACAACCGGGGTATTAAACCCGACATTTTGGGAACAGTTCGAACACTCCACCCAACTGATCGGATACTGTGTGGCAACCGGATCAAAAACCGCCAAAATAAACGCATGCAGAAAGGTGCAACTACGGTACGATAAAAGCCGCAGGTGCGTAAAACACAAAGTTATGTATTTCGAGTGTACGGAAAAACACATTGAAACTGAAACACATCGGTTTGATTACACCGAACAACAACTGTCAACATGGAAACAAAATGCGATTGAACTCGCAGAACACGGGGCCGGGTTGCATTGGAAATATAATTCTTGGGGGAATGATATACACAACTGGGTTTCCGATGCAAAAAATTGGCTTAGTTTAGACAGACACAAAAACACCTTCGCCTGCCCGTGTGTTTATGCCGGATTCTGTTGGCGTGGAGATGGGCTGGACAAGTTTAAAATCGAAAAATGGGATTGCAGGGGGATTTGAAGGGGGATGCAGTCTGATAAAAAAAAAAGGGGGGGGGGGGTGGATACGATGGAAACAACAAAAATCGGACTTGCGATTGTAAAAAGTGATGTCAAAGATTTCAGACTGTGTTTGAGTATACAAAGTATTGATACTATAACAAAAAGGGGGAACGAAAAATGAGGGAACGGAAAACGGGAATTATCAATTTCAGGATTGACGGTGCTGTAAAAACGCGCTTCCACCAATTGGCGGAATTGCAAAACAAAGGAATATCGGACCTGCTCAGGGAGGCGATTGACGATATGCTTGATGAAAACGAGTCCCAAAAACAAATCGATGAATTTAATTCATAATTTCAGTACGACATATAAACCAGACACAAAAAAAAAGGACAAAAAAAAATGGCCAAACTACCCACAGACGAGACAAATATTCACCTGTTCCCTGCCGAGGCAATTGATGAGATAATCGTCCAAAAGTGGAACCCAAACCCAAGAGGCGGGAATATAGGAAAATCCCCGGAAGACACGGAACTGCTTGCATACATAAAATCCGGTAATCCCGTTCCCCCGCTTGGTGTGTCTTTGACAAAAACAGAAACCGGCCAACGGCTTATCCTCATAAACGGACATCGGCGTCTATGGGCGTATAAAAAAGCCTTGTCGCAAGGTACGGAAATAAAACAAATTCCCCTGATTGTGCTCGGCAGGGACCTCAACACGGCCGACATGCTTGCCATGACACTTGCGGACAACAATGGAAAACCACACTCAAAAAGTGAACTCGCCGGAGCCATTGTCCGGTTGCAAAACTTCAAATGGTCGAATCGGACAATCGCAAAAAAAATCGGAATATCAGAATCCCGTGTTAGAGAACTGGAAACCTTCCATAACGCGATTCCGGAAATACAACATAAAGTCGATAACGGCACAATACCGGAAAACACCGCCCGTGCGATTGTGGCCAAAACCGGCGGGGACTCAAACGCACAACAGGTCGAGCTTGACAAAGTGGAATCCGAGATAGAATCCGGAACACGCACAAAAACCGGTCGCAGACGATACGAGGCGGTTTCGTGCATCGTTGAAACCGCCCGACTCGAGGTGTATGAACAGGTGTTATTGTTCCTAAAAGAATTCGACACCGTGGGTTACCGGGTCCTCGAAACGGAAGTACAAACGATGATGGAACGCCTCGAAAAAGAGAGAGACCTGTTTATAAAAAAACAAAAAAATCACGGGAGGTTGGGTAGATGCTGAATATAACACAATTCAACAAACCGACAAAACACCCTTTTGAAATGTTGGACGGGTATAAAAACGCGTATGAAAAAGAATTGACACTCACCCATATCCTTGCCAAATGTATTGAGGCCGGGGATTTTATCCCAATAAAAACAAAAGGCAGACATTCGGATCTGGTTTATGACGGTTTACTTTCAGAGCATAAAACCAAATACGAATTAACCGAAAAAGCGAAAACGCTTCTTTACGGGTTTTACGGGAAAGGGGAATAAAATACACATTCCCCCAAAAGAGTGACAAATCAGATCAAAAATCGGGAGTAAAAATGAACCAATACAACACAGTATTTCTATACGGTCCCGGTCATACGGGGAAAACCACGTGCGCCGCGACATTCCCTTCGCCGATACTCCATATAATGTTCGACATAGGCGGAAAGGAATTGCCGTTTTTGGGTCCGGGTTATGGTACGCCGGTGGAGCATACTATTGGCAGTTTGCCAGTAGTCGATGTTATTGACAAAACCGGCAATCTGCGTTCACGAACCGAGATATGGTCCGCTTATCCGGATCTTGAAAAAAACCCGCATAAGATAATCGAACGTTTGCAAGAACCCGAATCACAATACAAAACACTTGTATTCGACTCAACCACGACTTTTTCAAAATTCCTTCTGTACGCTTCACGGGAATTCATAAACAAAGATTGGACACATGGTAAAACGGTTCTAAAACATTACGGACTTGTTTCCGAGTATGTGGGGATGTTGATGTTCAATCTATTCCCAAGATGGAATTGCAATCGGGTAATGATATCCCATCTGCGGAGTGTCGATGTGGAAACCAATGCACGTACGGAGGGAATCGGGGATTCGATGGTGCGAGTTCCGAACCTGCCCGGTCAACTACGTGGAGAATATACAACCCAATTTACCGAAGTATGGCGGGCCTGGGTACAGTTTACAAACACCGTAAATCCGAAAACAAACACCCCGGAAATAACCAGAAAATACCTGATGCAAACCCAACCATCCGGGCAGTTCCACGCACATACATCAATAAACGCCAGGGATAACCATTCAAACATATGGAAGGAGATCGTAAAATGCTAAAAACCTGGGCACTGGATAAACTACCGAAAGAACCAAAAACGCATGTCGTAAATTGGGGAAGCGGAAAATCAGAACCGATGTCTGTTCAACGTGCCCACCATCTTGCGAGTGTCGGAAACAAACGCTTTAAACGTCGTACGCACACTGTCGAAAGGCTTGAAATGCCGTTTAAAGTCGAAACAGGCGTCAGGGCGGGGATGATCGACACCGCGATTAAAGTAATGAAAACGGCGTTATGCGGGAATGTATGAAAACAGAAAACAGGAATAAACAAACCACAACCACAAACAAAAAGGAAACTGACATGACAGAAAACGTACAATTGCCCAATTGGTCCCCGGAAGATGTACCCAACGAAAGCGTGGCACCCCAGGGTTACTATCAAGTAACATTCAAATCGTTCGAAACAAAACGCACAAACCCGGAAAAGGGTCCGGAAAGGCTTATGATCGCGGCTGTTTTCATGGGAACCCCGACGCCTGCTGAAAACGGCGTCATGCGCGGGAAAACACTTCGAAATTGGTATGTAATCGCAAATCCTGAAGCTCCGGATGTGATCGACAACCAATGTATGGGGACAATTAATATTAAAAAACTCATCAAAGCCTGTAACGTGGTGCCGACACACAATCTGCAAAAGGACCTTGAAAGTTGTCTTGGATCCCAAATCATAGTCTACACGCGAGTCGATGAAAACGAGAAGTACGGAAAACAAAACACAATGTCGGATATTGTATTCTCGCTTAATGACTCGAAATGCCCGCCCGTCGGTCCGGATAATAAAAGCCTTGTAAATGCCTCCACCCAAGTGGGCGGGGTTGTATCCGATACCAAATCGGCCCCCCCTCCGGGTTTTGTGGGTAATGACTCCGATACAGCGGTGGTCGAGAAATCACCGCAAACAGATAACGAGTGCTTTCCGGGAACATCCATTTCAAAACTCGACGAAAACGGCGAACCAAACACAAAAGCCCTGCAGGAATTTGCTGCACAGCTTGCCACCAGCACGGGGTAAACCCACTAAGATGGGCGGGGCAACCACCCCGCCCTGAAAGGACACCTATGAAATCGCGTATAAAAAACAGGTATTTCGGTCGTAAGACCGGCAGTCTGACTGGTCTTACGCATATAGAACCCTCCGAATCGAAAAGTGCTGTAAAAAACAGACATGAAAAAGCCGCTTCGCAAAAGAATTACAAAGTATGGGATTCCGCCAAATGGGGCCCGGCTGTAAAATCCGGGGATTGGTATATCGAAAGTCCGGCCGTGGTTAAAAAACCCAAAACGGGTATAATGCGGAGAATCCAAAAACGAAAAGAAAACAAACTTAAACGATGGACATGAATCAATATCGAACCCCAAATCGGAGACTGTCACATGAATGAAATGATACGATTTGACAATACAACGCCGAGTTTTCTCGAACTTATACATAAAACCGTAATGACACGCATGCTAAACGGGGCGGAAAAACTAAAAACCCTCATGGATGCGAATGTCTCAAAACGAACAGACAACACCGCACTGTTCGACGCAATCAATTTTCGGGACCAAGAATTGATTCCTCTGAAAAAAGCCTGGGAATCGTGCCAAGAGCAGGCCACATCGTACCTAAAAATCGAACTTGCCCGCGTACGCGGCAACTTCAAATCCCGCAAAGGCGAAACAATGCGGGAACCGGAGGCTCTCGAGAACCATATAAACACACTTAACGCGGAGATAATCAAATATCAAAAACGTGAACTTCCGGATGAGAAAACAATTAGAACCGGTGCCGCCCAGGTTACAATCAGAACAGACCGGGTTCTTGAAATAAACGACAAACTCGCGTTTATCAAGGCATGTGTGTCAACCGCAAAAGGCAACGAGGCGTTTGATATTGATCTTATAGACATTAATATCCCGAAATTAAAAGAAGTATTGAAAACCGGGGTGAAGGAACCAAAATCCGTAAAATGGGTTTACAAACAAACGGCGATATAAGGAGGTGGTGTATGCATCACACGAAAATACAGCAATACACGGTATGGGATTTTAACGCACTTACTGCCCTAATGGAGCTGGCACATGACAAGAATTTCGAATGGTCGGGATATGCGCGACCTGTCGGCGAGGGTTTTGGTTTCTTTTGTGATACAAGAATTGAAAATGATACCTATTGGGGAGTGTTGCTGGATCGATCCAAAGTCCAAAAAGATGAATAAAACCAGATACACAACGACCATCGGTAAAGGGGCCGGAATGATTGAAGATACGCGGCGTCTTCTTGAACATCGGATTCCCGGGGAATCTCTTGGTGACTTCACATACCGCATACATAACCAAGGGCTGCTTGGATATTCCACCGCCTGTCGAACCGGTGATATCATAAAACGGATCTTCAATAGGTTTTTCAAACCCAATAACGGCAGACCGGCCGACATACTGCAACAAATCCTCATTTCCGGTCTGCCGAGTCGTGTTTTCACCGAACTGCTGTTTGTTTTTATGGCGCGGCAAGATCCGTTGGTATACGATTTCACAGTTTGTGAATATTGGTCCGCTGTCAGGCGTGGACGAACTGTCATGAAAACGGACATGGTATTGGATTTTCTATCAAAAGCCCATTACGACGGACGACTGCGAAACCAATGGTCCCAAAGCGTATCCATCCGCGTGGCTCGCGGTATGCTCAGACTCCTTCGTGATGTCGGGTTTCTGCATGGCCGGGGAACAGTCAACTATCATATATCAGACGAGGGCGCGGCCATACTCGCCAGAGAGTTGCATGAAAAAAGCGTTACCGACTCATCCATCGGAGCCCATCCGGATTGGCGATTGTTCGGCATGACCGAATCAGAGGTTCTTGAAAGACTGGACCGTGTCGGCGAACACAGGGGGGTGATTGTCCAGCGTGGGGGATCTGTTGTACACTTCACATGGGTCGTAAAATCAATAGGAGAACTTATCCACAAACTCACGAGGTATAGAAATGAATAAATCTTGTTCAAATTGCATATCCAGGTGTGTGTGTATGCATTTGGAAAAAATCAACTACGCCATTTGTGATTATCCGAAGATCGCAAAATTCCACGAAGTAAGCCAAACATGGAGGGAATCCATACGAACCGCCATAGTGGGGGTTTGCAGGCATTATGTGGAACCGGAGATTTGTGCCCATTACATAGAGTCGGATAAAATGGAACCGGATGAACAAATCACATGTTTTCACTTTGTCGGAAATCTGTGCAGACTTCCCCATAACGATAACTTCTATCCCCCGGAACGTTACATCTGCCATATGATGAGGTAACCCAAAATGCCAACAACAACACAAAAAACCGTCAAACCATATGGCCCGCTTAATGCCCGTCTGTGTATAATCGGGAGTTCCCCGAGTCTGGACGACATTAACAACCATCCGCCCCGTCCGTTTACCGGGGCGGATGGCCACAAACTTCGACAACTGGTTACAACTGCCGGTATCGACTGGGATTCGATCCATTTCGACACGGTTATGGATACGGTTGCCCCGTACGGCGAAATGAAATCATTCACAATCGCCGCGCTCGCTAACGGGGTACGGACACTACGAGAACGGATTGCCGCTCTGACTGACGTATGGGTATTCGTACCACTTGGAAACTATGCCACATTCGCGCTCACCGGTCTTGGAAAGGTGTCTCCCGGATTGCGGAAGCATTGCATTGCAGACAATTTGTTTCCCAAATCCGAAACAACCGCCGATATTGGAATAACAAACCTGCGCGGAAGTGTGTACGAATTCAACGGGCATAAGGTAATTCCCTCGATCCACCCACAGGCCATACGGCATTCGGGACATACTCGGCATCCTGAGACCGCTTGCGTGGCGGATTGGGGCTTTATCTCGGATGAACTGAAATTCCCACATATTCAAAAACGGAAACTTAAAATATGGCCTGTGGAGGAATTTACGGAATTGAGATTCTCCTACAAACCGGAATTTGCCATCGACATTGAAACCTGGTCGGGAAACATCGATTGTGTCGGGGCGGCCTGGAATGAAACCGAAGCTGTCGTAATACCCACCTATACACGCAAACTGCGTAAAAAATGGTTACCACTTGTCAAAGCCTTGTGTGAGTCGGATAATGAAAAAATCATGCAAACCGGAGGTTATGATACGTATTGGCTAAAACGGTCTTGGGGTATCGATGTGCTAAACTACAAATGGGACACAGCCGGGATGTCGCATGCTCTTGATCCCATACAAAACCATTCGCTGGACCATTTGGCATCGATACACACCTTTCCACGTCTCAACTATTGGAAAGACGAATCAAAAAGTGCATCGAATTTAAGAAATTCCGCCGAAATCCGTGAACGTGCGTTTAAATACAGCGCAAAAGACACAACCGCCACATGGGAGATAAAAAAAAGGCTGGAAACCCGGTTAATCGCGGAGGGTTTGCTCGGCTTCTATCTAATCCACTATGCGCGACTGCACAAACCGCTGTTAAAAATGATGTTGCGCGGATGGCCGGTTGACACGGATGCACAGAAAAAACTTGCAACCGGGAAACGTTTACAATGTGTCAAAATCCGGGAACAGCTAAGTGCATACGCGGGATTTGATCTATACGCAACAAAAGACTTTTCACCCAAAAAACTAAAAACATTTCTAATCGACACACTCGGAATGAAACCCAATAAAAAATGGGGAAAAGAGCCGCTGGATAAAAAAGCCCTATTGGCTATGCAATTACGCGAACCTCTGCTAAGCGGGCCGGCTATCGGCCTGCTACTCGAACACAGGCATTTACAAAAAGAGATTGAAAAATTGGCAAACCTATGGCATTTCGACAATCGTATGAGGTATTCGTTACACTATCGAACCGAGGCCGGTCGGCTGGGGAGCGGGAAAGCCCATGACGGATTCGGAATGAGTATCCAAACAGTGAACAGGTGATAAGGTTTTTTTTTTGAACCCTTGGAAAAAGAAATATCTGTTGAGGATATGCAGAAGATTGTTAATACAAATGAAAAATTAGTTAAGGAGTTGAAAGATGGCAAAGATAATAGTAGCAATTAGCGGGGGCAAGGCTTCAGCTTGGTGTGCGGACTGGGCGTTGAAGAACTACCCAAAAGAAGATGTTATTTTATATTTTAATGATACAAAATGGGAACATCCTGATTTATATCGTTTCTTAGATGACCTCTCAAAACATTTCAATCATCCCATTACATGGGATTCAGATGGTCGCAATCCAGAGCAACTATTTTATGGTAATAGTGCTTTGGCGAATAACCGTATGCCGTTCTGTTCGCGTATCCTGAAAGCGGAACGGATGCAGAAATATTATAAAGACGGTGATGTGCTTGTTTTCGGCATTGGTGCAGATGAACCGCATAGGAGCAACAGGATTGTGGGTGTTTACCAAACCGTTGCTGTAAAGACAGGGAAATGGTGTAAGCTGAAATTCCCACTTATTAGTGAGAATACAACAAATCAATAGATTGATGATTTTCTAAATGATGCAGGTATTCAAGAACCTCTTCTTTACCGTCTTGGTTTCCTACACAACAACTGTTCTGGTGGTTGTGTTAGAGCGGGGAAAAAACACTGGAAATTACTTTACGAAAAGTTGCCAGAAGTTTATGCAGACAGGGAACGAGTTGAGCGGGAAATGAGGGAATGTCTTGAAAAAGATATACACTTTTTTAAAGATGAGACTCTTGAAGCGTTTCGTGGAAGGATAGATCGGGGGGAGTTGTCATCTTATTACAACACGGACGACGAAAAGGAAACAGAATGCATCGGCATCTGTTCGAGTATGGCATGAAAATCTATAAAATAACTAAAGCCTCTACATACTTGGGAGTCAAGAAAGAAAAGCAAGAAAAACTAAAGGATGTTTAAAATGGAATGCCTATTTTGTGGGAAAAACCATCATTGTTATGGCTATGAAAAAGCCATTAGATTCTATAAAACCCATCTAAAAAATTCACTTGCAAAAGACGGGGTGCCGGTGTGTCGACTGTCGGATACGGAAAAATGCGAATTCCTCGGTGTACGGCGATTCGGGACAATACCCGTGTGTATGCACGGTGAACAGGTTGATCTATCAGATACCGGATATATCCAACCGAAAAAAGATTGTGTTTACAGGGAAATGGTAGGTAAACAATATACTGATCTTCGTGATGGTATAATTAAACTACTTATAAAGGGAGATAAATAAAATGGTCACCGATAAAACTCTGATACCCTATGTCACTTTACTTCTTCGGAAATACAAAAACACACGCCTTGCGAATCTCTACCTTGCCTTGTGGTCTGTTGGCTATCATAAAAACGCCGTCACAAGCGGTACTGTAAAAATTGATATGCGTCATGCGGACATTATACAAATGCTATCGGGGATACGTACAAAATCCGGTTTCAACTACAAATTTGCTATTTTGACAAACCTGAAAATCCTTAAAAAATGGTCAAATCACATCTATTTGCTCAGTTGCCCGAGAACTGTGTTGGAGTCTGCCCAATTTCCCATACCCATCGCTGATATTATCGATACCAATCTTCGTGATGCCATAGCCGAAATACTTACAAAGGACCAACAATGAACATACGCGATACATTCATATCCGATCCGGGACACATACTTGTTTTAATCGATCTGTCACGAGTTGAAGACCGCATAGTCCAGATGTATTCGGGTATATGGGCAAAATCGCCACGCATGATCGCACTTGCCCGGTCTCTTGACATAGACACACACGCCCAAAACGCAATCGCGATCATGCGCAGTGACCGGCATTCGGACAAATGGATAGACGAATGCCATAACGCCTATGTTGAAAACCTTGCACTTTTCCAAACTGAAGCGAAGCTGTTCAAAACCTATCGCCAAAAAGCGAAAAAAGTGACACACGGGGTACAACGGGCATTGGGTGCAAGTGGGCTTTCCGAGCAATTTTACATTGACGGGTTTACGATAACACCGCGTGAATGTCAACTAATGATAAACGCTTATCTAAATGCAAATCCGGAAATACGTGATTATTACTTCCCATATATCGAAGAACTCCTGCGTCGGGATGGTCAATTGACCAACCCATTTAACCGGCGTATAAAATGGCAATACAACAGACTTGACAACGCCTTACTGCGAAAGGCCTACTCCTTTCTGCCACAATCAACGACCGCCGATATCATGAACCAGTGGGGAATTTGTGAAACCGACGAATGGCTGGAAGAGACCGGGAGGGAATCCTACCTACTCGCCCAATTGCATGACGAGGTGATTGTAAGTTGTCCGTATGACGAAACCTACGATGTCGTATGTTTCATCGTAAAAAGCCTTGAACGGGAGTTTTATATCGAAAACGAACCGATATCCATCCCGGCCGATGTGAGTATGGGAAAAACTTGGGGTGGGAAAGTCGGGGTCGACAGGGTGTTTTTCGGCGGGTTGGGGTGTAAAGTGATGTTTGACAAAAGGTTACAGGAGGTTATAAATGCACTATAAAGAAACCGAATATGGATTCGAATACGGAGACGCAAAAATTAGGCGTTTATTTTCGGCTGGAGAAAAGAAATGGGTTACCATAGAAATAAATTCGTCAAAGAATAATCCGATACAGGTACATGTTACAAAGACGGGAAAAATACGAGTACACTCTTCGGAGGGGGAATGGAAGGTTCTCCGTCCGATACACTCAACATAAATGACACATGAGAGGCTTTCAAATGGGTGTAAAACGTATATGGCTTGATCTCGAATTCACGGGGATCGCCATCCACGACCACGAAATCCGGGAAATGGCGTTTTTGATCGGAACTGCCGAGAGATATCTAAAAATCGGGCATATGGGGGAGAACTGCCT